>Ga0193948_1000081_pt1 | contig 13787 bp, 10 predicted proteins | sample FRT_12_MG_FD_161659 | JGI IMG/M metagenome (GOLD analysis project Ga0193948, IMG submission 161659) | Sediment microbial communities from the Broadkill River, Lewes, Delaware, United States - FRT_1-2_MG | ecosystem: Environmental > Aquatic > Freshwater > River > Sediment | place: USA: Delaware... | reverse complement strand
GATACGATCCGGGAAATCATCGGCGACGCGAATCCCTACAAGGCGATGATGTGGGCGTCGTTCATCGGCGCGCTGACAGCGGCGGCGATGTCCATAGGGCAACGCATCCTGACGACCCATGAGACGGTGGACGCCTGGTACGGCGGTGCGCGGGCCACGCTGTTCGGCATGATCGTGCTGGTGCTCGCATGGGCAATGGCCGATGTCACCACGGCGCTCAACGCCAAGGGTTACCTGATATCGATCCTCGGCGAGTCGATGCCCGCGGCCTGGGTGCCCGCGGCCGTATTCGTGCTTGCGGGCATAACGGCATTTGCGACCGGGACCAGTTGGGGCACGATGGGCATCCTGGTGCCGCTCGTTATACCGCTGGCCTGGGCGGTAATGAGCGTCAACGGTATGACCGAAGCCGGTGATATGCACATCCTCTATTCGTCCGTTTCATGCGTGCTCGCCGGCGCTGTCTGGGGCGACCACTGCTCGCCGATCTCGGATACCACGGTGCTGTCGTCGATCGCTTCGGGGTGCAACCACATCGAACATGTCCGCACCCAGTTACCGTACGCGATGCTCGTCGGGCTCGTTGCGATCGTGATCGGCACGGTGCCCGGCGGTTACGGCGTGCCGCCGTGGGTGTCGCTGCTGGTCGGCGGTGTCGTGCTCTACGTCGTCTTGCGGCTGCGAGGCCGGCAGGCCGACGCCGAAGCATCCGGCTGAGCGCTCCGCAGTCTATACTCGGCGGCGCCGCGTAGCGTATCCTCTAACCACCTGAACGTAGAGGAGTGCCGGGGTTTGTCCCCATATGCGCCCGAAACCCATTATCGGCGTGCCGGCGGATCGTCGCGTCTATGAGCCCCACCCCTACCACATGGCGGGGGAAAAATACCTGAAAGCCGTTATCGAGGCCGCTGATGCGGTTCCAATGATCATCCCCGTGCTCGCGGATGAGCTCGCGATCGACGAACTCGTGGACCAGGTCGACGGCGTCATGCTCACCGGCAGCTACAGCGATATTGAGCCGCACCACTACGGCAACGAGTCCGAGGATCCGGACGCTTTGCGCGACCCGCACCGGGATGCGTTGACGCTGCCGATCGCGAGGCATGCGCTGGAAACCGGCGTGCCCCTGTTCGCCATCTGCCGTGGATTCCAGGAACTCAATGTCGCTCTCGGCGGAACGCTGCACCAGAAGCTGAAGGACGTGCCGGGTTATCACGACCACAAGGAGAACCCGGAGGATCCGTTGGACGTTCAGTACGGGCCGTCGCACCCGGTAAACCTGGTCGATGGAGGATTGCTTGCGCGCCTCGCCGGCGCGGGAAATGTCATGGTGAATTCCCTGCACGGGCAGGGCGTGGCGCGGCTGGCCGACGGCGTGACGGTCGAGGCCGTGGCCAACGATGGATTGATAGAGGCCTTCACGGTCGACGGTGCCGATGCATTTGCGCTGGCGGTGCAGTGGCATCCGGAGTGGAAGGCGACCAGTAACGAATTTTCGAGCGCGATGTTCAAGGCGTTCGGTGACGCGTGCAGAGAACGCGCCGGCAAACGACGGGTGTAACGTGAGTAAAGACGAAATATTCCAACCCTGGTTCAAGCAAAGAGCAATCGAGGACGTTGAGGCGTTCGTGCCGGACATGGCCGGCTCGGCTCGGGGCAAGGTCCTGCCGGCCGACAAGTTCGGCACGGGCGAGATGAAGATGCCGGAGTCGATCTTTGGTCAGACGATCTCGGGTGACTACGTCACCGACCCGAACAATGTCGAGGACCGCGATATGTTGCTCGTTCCGGACGCCGGGACCTTGCGACCCGTACCCTGGGCGACGGACCCGGCGGCCTCGGTGTTCCTCGACTGCTACCGTCGTGATAAGACACGCGTGCCGACATCGCCGCGCGGCGTGCTGCGAAGTGTGCTGTCCAAATTCGAGTCGAGCGGCTGGATACCCGTGGTTGCGCCGGAGGTCGAGTTCTACCTGCTCAGCCCGCACTCGGACCCGATGAAGGAAGCCGAGCCGCCGGAGGGAAGGCTGGGCTGGACGGAAGGCGCCCGGCAGCCTTACAGCATCGATACCATGAACGATTTCGATCCGTTCATTAACGACGTGTATGCCTACTGCGAGGAGCAGGGAATTCGCATCGATACGCTGTCGCAGGAGGCAGGGCCGGCGCAATTCGAGATCAACTTCCTGCACGGCAACGCGGTGGATCTCGCCGACCAGGTGTTCCTCTTCAAGCGCACCATCCGCGAGGCTGCAATCCAGCACGAAATGCACGCTACGTTTCTTGCGAAGCCCATGTCCGAAGATGCGGGCAGTGCCCTGCACATTCACCAGAGCGTCGTGGACAAGCAAGGCAATAACGTATTTTCCACGCCCGAAGGCGAGCCGAGTGAGCTGTTTTATGGCTTCCTGGGAGGCCTGCAGCGCTACATGCCCGACGCGATGCTGATCTTTGCGCCCTACGTCAATTCGTATCGTCGCTTCCTGAATCCCTGGGACTCGCCGGTGAATCTCGCCTGGGCCATAGACAACCGTACCGTCGGACTTCGGGTGCCGGACTCGGCGCCGGACGCGCGGCGTATCGAGAATCGTGTCGCCGGGGCGGACGTAAATCCGTACCTCGCGATCGCGGCAACGCTGGCCTGCGGCTACCTCGGCATGGTGGAGGGCCTGAAACCGACCGATCCGACGACGGGCAGCGCCTACGGCAGCGAATTCAAACTGCACTGGCACATTTTCTCCGCAATCGACGCGCTGCGCTCCAGCAACGCGATGCGGAGCATGCTCGGCGACGAGTTCGTTACCTTGTATTGCGCGCTCAAGCACGCCGAGTTCATGGAGTTCGAACAGATCATCACGCCGTGGGAGCGCGAGATCCTGATGTTCAATGTTTGACGGGATATAGAGGCAACACATGGCGGCAATAGAAAAACGTTCGAGGCAAGACTGGCAGGAGCTCGACCGGGAGCACCACCTGCATCCGTTCACGGACCACAAGGCGCTTCACGAGAAACGTTCGCGGATCATCACGCGCGCGGAGGGCTCGTACATCTTCGACGCTGACGGCAACAGGATTCTCGACGGCATGTCCGGGCTCTGGTGCGTGAATGTCGGCTACGGCCAGCAATCACTCATCGACGCGGCGACGCGGCAGCTGCAGGAATTGCCGTACTACAACAATTTCTTCCAGTGCGCGCATCCGCCGTCAATCGAGCTCGCGGCGCTGCTCCAGGAGGTCAGCCAGCCGCAGTTCAAGCGGGTGTTCTTCGCGGGGTCCGGGTCCGAGTCGAACGATACCGTGGTGCGCATGGTTCGTACGTACTGGGACCTGATGGGCGAGCCGCAGCGGCATACCATCATCAGTCGCCAGAATGCCTACCACGGCTCCACGGTGGCGGCGGCCAGCCTCGGCGGCATGAAGCCGATGCACCGGCAGAGCGGCCTGCCGATTCCCGGCATCGAGCATATCGACCAGCCGTACTGGTTCGGCAGCGATCGCAGCCTGTCGCCCGACGAATTCGGGCTCGCAACGGCGCGGGCGCTCGAGGAGAAGATCCACGAGATTGGCGCCGACAAGGTCGCCGCGTTCATCGGCGAGCCCGTGCAGGGAGCCGGCGGCGTCATCATCCCGCCCGACACCTACTGGCCGGAGATCCAGCGTATTTGCGACGAGTACGGCATCCTGCTGATCTCGGACGAGGTCATCACCGGCTTCGGGCGGCTGGGCGAATGGTTCGGCGCCGATTATTTCGGCACGAAGCCGGACCTCATGCCGTTTGCGAAGGGCGTAACCTCGGGCTACCTGCCGCTCGGCGGCGTCATGGTGGGCGATCGCGTTGCCGACGTGATGATCGACAAGGGCGGCGAGTTCTTCCACGGTTATACCTATTCCGGACACCCGGCGGCTTGTGCCGTCGCAATCGCCAATATTCGCCTGATCCGGGAGCAGGGGCTGGTCGACCGGGTAAAGAACGATATCGGGCCTTACCTGCAGGAGCGCTGGGCGAAGCTCGGCGAGCACCCGATCGTGGGCGAGACGCGCATGATCGGGCTGATGGGCGCACTGGAACTCGTGCAGGACAAGGACACACTGGTGCGTTTTCCCGAAAAGCGGGGCGCCGGCACGATCTGCCGCGACCTGTTTGTCGACAACGGCCTCGTGCTGCGTGCGGTGGGCGATACCATGGTGTGTGCGCCGCCGCTCGTGCTCGAGCGCAAAGAGGCCGATGAACTGATCGACACGGCCTGGCGGTGCCTCGACCTGACCGCGAAGTCGCTCGCCTCCTGAGTAGCTTTACGGAGTAGTCGCTTGGACAAGAAGATAACCGACCACGCGATCGTACGCGAAGACCTTTACGGCACCACGCCTGAGCCGACCTACGGCGGCGCGCTGTCGTTCTGCCGGCGCAAGTTCACCAAGGACATGAGCGGCGTGGATGTTGCGGTCACCGGCATACCGCTCGATACGGCGACAACCAACCGGCCGGGCGCAAGGTTCGGCCCAAGGGCAATTCGCGCCGCGTCCACGATCATGGCCTGGGAAAAACCCTATGGCATGGAATTCGATCCCTTCGACAGGTTAGCTGTCGTCGATGCCGGCGACTGTTTTTTTGATCACGGGCGGCCCGAGCAGACGCCGGCGGAGATCGAGGAGCATGCCTTCGGCATCATCGACCAGGGACCCGCGCTGTTGTCGCTGGGCGGCGATCACTTCGTTTCGTATCCGCTGTTAAGGGCTTACCACCGCAAGCACGGGGGCGCGCTGTCGCTGCTGCACTTCGACGCTCACAGCGATACCTGGGCGGATGCAAACGATCGCATCGATCACGGTACGATGTTCTGGTGGGCTGCGAAGCAAGGCATCATTGATCCGGCGACGTCCGTGCAGATCGGCATCCGGACCTCGAACCCCGATACGATGGGGTTCAACATCATTGACGCACCGGACGTGCATGCATCGGGTATCGCGGCCGTCGTCGACAGGGCACGCGACATCCTCGGGGACCGCCCGGTCTACCTGACCTTCGACATCGATTGCCTGGATCCCAGCTATGCGCCGGGCACGGGCACGCCGGTATGCGGCGGCCTGACCACGCACCAGGCGATGTCCATACTAAGGGGCCTGGCGGGCATCAATGTCGTCGGCATGGACGTGGTCGAGGTGGCGCCCGCCTACGACATCGGTGAGATCACGGCGCTTGCGGGCGCACACCTGGCGATGGAGATGCTGTACCTGTATGCCTGCCGTCCCGCTTCCTGACGGCGCGGCGCAGATCAGGCGAGAACTTTCTTGAGACTGGATTCGTAGTCCGATTTCGGCCGCACGCCTACGATCGTGTCGACGATCTGGCCCTTGTCGAACAGCATGACGGTCGGGATCGAGCGAATGCCGTACTGCATGGCAACCTGCTGGCTCGAGTCCACGTCGACTTTCGCAATCTTGACCTTGCCGTCATACTCCTGCGACAGGGACTCGATAACGGGCCCCAGGACCCGGCAGGGACCGCACCATTCAGCCCAGAAATCCACGAGGACCGGTGTATCGGACTGCAGCACCTCGTCTGCGAAGTCCTTGTCCGTGACGGCTACCGGGTGCGCTGCTGATTCGTTCATAATGTCGTTCTCCGTTAAGGCGATCCAGAGATTTGGGATCGCTGCCGGCTGTTTCAAGCGTTTGACCTCAGAGAGGGTGCCAGTACTCAGATGATTTCGCTATACGGGTATTCCGGATGGGCACAGCCATGAATGTGACGGGACTGGTGCGCTTTTTCGAGCAGCGGCGTGAGCGTGGCGAACCACTCGCACTGGTCACTATCTACGAAACCAGCGGCTCCACCTACAGCAAGGCGGGGACCCACATGCTGATCGACGGTGACGGCGACTTCCACGGCATGCTGTCGGGCGGCTGTCTCGAGGGCGACCTCGCGCTTCGCGCAGCCGCCGTCATCGAGTCCGGCGAGCCGCAGACCGTGACCTACGATCTGGCCCAGGATGATGAGCTCTGGGGCCTCGGCGTCGGCTGTGACGGCGTTATGCACGTATTCCTGCAGGCGCTGACGCCCGCCAACGGCTACCAGCCCTTCGAGGCGGTAGCCGGTGCCATGAAGGGAAACCGGCCGGTGCGCTTTGCCATCGTAATCGAGTCCGCGCACCCGGAGATCCGCCCAGGGGCTGCGGCCGTGGACGCGGAGGGCGGCGCACGGGGGTTGGGGCTCGCGGACGATGCAGCCGGACAGCTCCTGCAGGACGGCGGGCGTCCGGTGCTGCATCAGGTATTGCTCGATGACAACGAGATAAGCGTTTTGGCGGGCACGATACAGCCGCCACCGCGGTTACTCGTGCTCGGCGCCGGACCCGACGCTGAACCGGTGGTGCAGTTCGCGGTGGAACTGGGCTGGCGCTGCACGGTCGTCGATCATCGCGACGCCTACGTGGCCAGCGGTAATTTCGGCGGTGCCGAAAGCGTCCTCTGCCTGCCTGCCGGGACGCTGGCAAGAAACCTCGAGCTTGATCGATTCGACGCAGCCGTCGTCATGAGCCATCACCTCGCGAGCGACCGCGCGTACCTCGAGCAACTCGCCGCAACGGAGTTGCGTTACATTGGCCTGCTGGGACCGGCAGCGCGGCGTGACCGCCTGTTATCCGAGCTGGGTGAAAGTGCTCAGACGCTGACCGGGCGCCTGCGCGGTCCGGCTGGCATCGATATCGGCGGCCGCGGTCCTGCCGCGATTGCGCTGTCGATTGTCGCCGAGATTCAGGGGGTGCTGCGGGGGCGCATCAGCTGATTACTGTTTTTCGATCTCGTCGCCCGGCAGGAAACAGCGGATAACCATGTCGGCGAGCTCGTCGAGGTTGTCGTCCGAGCCGAAGTCGATGTTGCTGGTACCCTTGATCTCTTCGGAGAGCGCGAGCAAGCCGCCGGCGGACACGCGAATCATGTTGAACAGGATTGCCGGGTCGCCCGCGGGTGCGATGCCCAACTCCTGGAGTTCGCTGAGCGACTTCACAACGATATCGAACAGTGGTTTCAGATGAGTCTCAACCAGCCAGTCGAGTCGCGCTGAAGGATGACTGGATTCCTGCAGGATGAACTTGTGCAGAGCCGGCTGGTTGTGCGCGTATCGCACGTAGGTCCGGATGAACGTTTCGGCCCGGGCCCTGGGCCTTGTTTCCGGAATTTCGGCCATCGCCTTGACCAGGGAAATATTGAACTCCCGGAAGATGCGGTCGGCGGCGGATCGCCACAGCTGGTCCTTGTTCTTGAAGTGATAGGTGATGAGAGGGTGGTGCACGCCGGCCCTGTCGGCGATGTCCCGCGTGGACGTGCCTCTGAATCCGCCTTCCGAAAAAGCCTCGATCGCGGCATCCAGCAATTTCTGCTGTGTCACGATGCTGCGTTGTTGTTGTTTTCGCGCGGGCTGTTGATTGCCCGCCGTCGCTCGTTCTGACACGCCAGAAAGTCCCGGTTTTTATTCTCCGGGCTTAGACTAGCGTCAAAGCAGTAATTGGTCCAGAAAGGACAGTTTTTTTCGTGGATCCGGGCGGTTTCCGGCTACTCGATTGCGAACATCATGCGCACGCCTGCGCGCTTTTCTACGATCTGTCCGTCCTCCACGACAGGCTCGAACTCCCATTTCTCCACCGCGCGTGTCGCCGAGTCCACGAATGTGTCACCCGGTTCCGATCCGACGACCTCGATATCGGCGACGCTGCCGTCGGCCGTAACGGTAAAGACGACGTCGACCCACCCTGAGACGTTGCGCCTTTCAGCGGACCTCGGGTAACGGGGAGCCACGTACTTCTTGCGGGTCAGCGTGCTTGCCGCAACGGGCGCCTGATCGCGCACCGGGACAGGCTCTGCGGCCTCGGCCGGTGCAGCCGCCTCTTCGGCGACGGGCTCGGCGGCCTCTGCCGCTTCAGGTTCTGCCGTGTTCGAATCCGCCGCGCCCGCATCAGCCGATGTTGCGGCGGAAGCACTGGCGGCAGTGGCGGCGGCTGCCGCTGCTGCCGCTGCTGCGGCGCGCCGCTGCTCAGCCTCGCGTTCGGCGGCCTGGCGTTGTTCTGCGGCGCGTTTCTCCGCCTGCTGGCGTTCCGCCGCTGCACGGCGCTCGCGCTCTGCACGCAGGCGATCGTCCTCTACGCGCTGGCGGGCCTCGGCCAGCGCCTTTGTCGATGCCGCGAGTTCCGCGCTTTGTGGATCGAGCTGGCGCGCTTCGGCAAGCAGGGCTTCAGCCGTGCTGAAGCGGCCGCCGTCGATTTCTTCCCGCGCCTGCAACACTATCTTGCTCGCGACAACGGTCAGGCCGGTCTGCGCGGCGGCATTGCCGGGGTTGTTGCTGAGGGCAAGCTGATAGTAATAGCGGGCGTTATCATTGGCCGGTGAGGTCAGGGCGCCTTCTTCGAGCCGCTCGCCGGCCAGAGCGAGGACCTCGTCGACGCGGCGTTCGCTGCGCGCGCGCTGTAACTCTTGCTCGACGAGATCGATCTCGCCGTCGTCGGCAATGCCGAGTGCTCGCGCATCGGCGATCGCTGCCGATGCGTCTTCGAGACGTTGTTCGCGGATCGCGCTTCGAGCCGAGTCGATGTTGATGCGGAGCTGCATCTGTGACACCTGCGCAGACAGGAAGGGCAGGCGCGGATGGTCGGGATTGGCCTGCCCGACGCGCTCCAGTGCCGCTGCCGCGTCGTCGGCACGGCGTTCCAGCAGTGCCGATTCGGCCATGCCGAGGGCTTCGTCGAGCGTGGCATCGAGTTCCGCGGCGGCGAAGGCATTGTCGGGAGCCGCGCTGACGGCTGCGACGTAGAGTTCGATTGCGTTGCTGCCCGGAGGGTTGAATACCTGCCCGGCATCACGCGCAAGACGCGCCTCTTCGAGCAATTCGTCGACATCGGCGGACGGTTGTGCGGCGGTGCTGCCGGGTTCCGGTGTGTCTTCGCTGACGGACGACGTAGCTGTCGGCTGCGGTTTGCTGACCGCGGCGTCCTCCGAGCCACCGAACACCCAGAAGCCGACAGCCGCGATTGCAACGAGTGCGATCGCCCCGATGCCGAGCATCTTCGGGCTGAATGACGATGATGTATCACCGCCTTCACCGGTGTCTGCGGGCGACGTGGCGGGCGTCTTTTTCGGTTCCTTGTCCTTTTTCTTGCTCGATAGCGACTTCGAGACCGTCGAGACGATGCCGGTCATCGTTTCCGTGAAGCTCGCGTCGTCGCCAAATGCGTCGTCGAGGCTGCCTCCGCTGGCGGCAAGAGAGTCGCCCTTGTTCGCCGTAATCGAAGCTGCCGCTTTTGTCGGTTTCCCGTCGGCGGGTTTCGGTTTCGTCGCCGCGGGCCTGGACGGCGCTGCCTTCACGGCCTGAGGCTCCGGTTTCGCTTTCTGTGCGACCGGGGCGGCTGCTTTGCCCGTGGACTTGAAGGCCGAATCCGGCGCTTCGAGATGATGTTTGACGGAAGCCTCTACCGCGAGTCGCGCCCGGCCCGGAGACACGGGCTTCAGCAGGAAACGATAGACCTTGCCGCGGTTAATGAGGTCCATGAGCATCTCGCCATCGTCGCGGCGACCGGCAACGATGGCGACGAGCCTTTTGCGCAGGCTGCGCAGGTGCCCGGTCAGTTTCTCGACATTCTCGCCGACCATCGCCGCATCGACGACGGCCACGCCGACCTTGTTCTTGCGGACGGCTTCTTCCGCCTGCTTGAGGGTATTGGCGTAGTGCACGTTGTGGACGCCGCGCGACGATTCCCTGATCGTCGTCAGGAACTCCTGGTCTTTCGTGATCACCAGGACGTCGACGGTGGCCGCTCCGAGAGCGGAGGAGGAGGATACCTTCTTGGGATCGAGGGCGGGTAACTGCCCTGTTGCATCGGTGATGATCGACGATCCGTTTTCGGAGGTCTCCATGATGATGTGTTCGGAGGCGGGCTCGTCGGGGTTGGCGCGTGTATCGTTGGCGGATTCGGCGAGCGCGACAAGCCGCGATTGCTGCGTGGCGTTGTCGATGAGGCGCCGCAGCTCCGACGGGTCGACGCCGCCGCGGATGACCTGGAAGACTTCCTTCTCACCGACGAGCGCTTCGCTGCTGTCACCGGCAAGCAGGATGCCGATGGTTTCGGGTGAGCGTTTCTTGGCTTCGCGCAGCGCCTCGGCGCCGCTCATTCCCGGCAGCTTCTGCGCCGAGACGATGACGTGGATGGGCGTCTCACCGAGCGTGACCAGAGCTTCCGTGCCAGTGGTTGCACAGTGGACCGTGTAGCGATCGTCGAAACCCGTACTGAACTTGTCCAGCTTGGATTGCTCGCTATGCAGCAACAATACCTGCGTTTTGTATTGGTCCAGAGCCACCGGCATCCTCCATAGGCCTTATGTCTAATTGCACGCGACGTCCTTGCGTTGACGGAGTATATCCCCTGATTTTCCGTTAAATGTCGCTGCGCGCCGACATATTCCTTAATCTGTGACACGCCGCACAGTGAAAGTGCAGGGCGCGTCACAGTTGGGTTTCGCCCGATTCAGATGGTTTCGAGGGATACAATTTCCGGGCTGCCGGGCCGCCAGGCTCGCCTGTAGGAGCGGTTCTCGAACCGCGACCGGACGCCGGGGATCAGCGGCGTTCGCTCACCTCGGTTTGCAGCGCCGTCAGGGCTTCATCGAGGGGCAGCACCTTCTGTTGCTTCGAGCCGAGGCGGCGCATCGCGACCGACGTGTTTTCGACCTCGCGGTCTCCGACGGCGAGCAGTACCGGCACCTTGGCGACGCTGTGCTCGCGCACCTTGTACGAGATTTTCTCGTTTCTCAGGTCTGCCTCGGCACGTAGTCCGTGCGCCGCAAGCGCCGTGACGACCTCGCGCGCGTAATCGTCCGCATCCGACGTAATCGTCAGGACTTTTACCTGTACCGGCGCCAGCCATAACGGCAGGTTGCCGGCGTGATGCTCGATCAGTATGCCGATAAAGCGTTCCAGGGACCCGAACATCGCGCGGTGCAGCATGACCGGCAGGTGTTTGTCACCGTCTTCGCCAACGTAGGTTGCCCCCAGGCGGCCCGGCATGTTCAGGTCCACCTGCAGCGTGCCGCACTGCCAGTCGCGCCCGATGGCGTCGCGCAATACGAACTCCAGTTTTGGCCCGTAGAATGCGCCTTCACCCGGGTTGTGGGTGTAGTCCAGCCCGGCGACCTCGAGTGCCTTGAGTAACGCGGCCTCCGACTGGTCCCAGACATCGTCTTCGCCGACGCGCACCTCGGGGCGATCCGCGAACTTGATGCGCACGTCCTCGAAACCGAAGTCGCGGTAGATCCCGAGTATCAGGTTGCAAACCGCGATCGACTCATCGGTGATCTGCTCCGGCGTGCAGAAGATGTGCGCATCGTCCTGGGTGAAGGCACGCACGCGCATCATGCCGTGCAGCGCACCGGAAGGCTCGTAACGATGGCATTTACCGAATTCGGCGAGACGCACCGGCAGATCGCGGTAACTCGTGATGCCCTGCTTGAAGACCTGCACGTGTCCCGGACAGTTCATCGGCTTGATGGCGAAGTGCCGGCCGTCGACCGTCTCGGTCGTAAACATGTTGTCGCCGAACGCTTCGAGGTGGCCCGACTTCTCCCACAGCGCCGTGCTCATCAGCTCCGGCGTGTTGATCTCCCGGTAGCCCGCGTCGTTCTGCTTTTGCCGCATGTAGCCGATGAGGTTCTGGTAGAGCGCCCATCCCTTCGGATGCCAGAACACGGCGCCCGGTGCTTCTTCCTGGAAGTGGAACAGGTCCATGACGCGGCCGAGGCGCCGGTGATCGCGTTTCTCCGCCTCCTCCAGCATGTGCAGGTACTGGCGCAGCTGCTTGTCGTTCGGCCACGCTGTCCCGTAGACCCGCTGCAGCATCTCGTTGGAGGAATCGCCGCGCCAGTAGGCGCCGGAGACGTGTGTCAGCTTGAATGACTTGCCGAGCTTGCCGGTCGACGGCAGATGCGGGCCGCGGCAGAGATCGATGAAGTCGCCCTGGCGGTAAAGCGTGATGGGCTCGCCCGCCGGGATGCTAGCGATGATTTCGGCCTTGTAGTCTTCACCGATGCTGTAAAAATACTCTACCGCCGCGTCGCGATCCCATTCCTCGCGCGTGATGGCCTCGTCGCGGTCGACGATATCCTTCATGCGGGCCTCGATAACCTGCAGGTCGTCTTCCGTAAACGGCTCCTCCCGCGAGAAGTCGTAGTAGAAGCCGTTCTCGATCGCCGGGCCTATCGTCACCTGCGTGTCCGGCCAGAGCTCCTTGACGGCTTCCGCCAGCGCATGCGCCGCATCGTGTCGCAACAGTTCGACGCCGTCATCGGAGTCGCGCGTTATGATTTCGACCGTCGCGTCATCCTCGATATCCCGGGTGAGGTCCCACAGTTCGCCGTCGACGCGAACGGCTACTGCGTCGCGCGCGAGGCTCTTGCCGATGCTGGCGGCTATTTCGGCGCCCCGCGTCGCAGCGTCGAACTGCTTTTCGGAGCCGTCGGGCAGGGTGATTGTCGGCATATCGGTCGGTGTCTGTTTGTTACCCGCGAGAACGGCGCGCCATTGTACAATTGGTTTCCCGTACAAGACACCCTCCGATCCATGCGCAAAGCTCCAGATCCATCACCGCAGGTCGCCCACGACCACGACAGCTGCGTATCCGCCGCCATCGCGACGGCGGAGCGGCTCTGCCGCGAACGCGGCCTGCGCTTCACGGAACTGAGGCGCAGGGTGCTGACGCTGGTCTGGGACAGTCACAAGCCTATCGGTGCCTACGACATCCTCGACAAGCTGGGCGGGGAGGGAAAGGCGGCCGCGCCGCCGACCGTCTACAGGGCGCTCGATTTCCTGATCGAGGCCGGTCTGGTTCACCGGCTCGACACGCTCAATGCCTACATCGGCTGCCCCGACCCGGCGCGATCCCATGCCGGCCAGTTCCTGATCTGCCGGGGCTGCCGCACGGTTGTCGAGCTGGACGATCCCGATATCGACGCGGTCGTGGCCCAGAAGGCCGATCGGCTCGGCTTCACGTCCGTGCACCAGATGCTCGAAGTGCAGGGTCTTTGCGCCAACTGCAGCGACGCAGGCTAGGCTGGCCCGCGACTTCGCGTACAATAGCGCCCGGTTAAAAAGCAGCGAACTGAATCGATGAGCGAAGCGCCGCGGGACTTTATCCGCCAGATCATTCACGACGACCTCGAGTCCGGGAAGCACGACGAAATCGTCACGCGGTTCCCCCCCGAGCCCAACGGCTATCTGCACATCGGCCACGTCATGTCCATTTGCCTGAACTTCGGTGTCACCGAAGAAACCGGTGGCCGCACCTACCTGCGCTACGACGACACGAACCCGCACAAGGAAGACCAGGAGTACGTCGACGCCATCGAGAAGGACGTGCACTGGCTGGGCTTCGACTGGGGCGACAGGCTCACACACGCGTCGGACTACTTCGAGCAACTGTACGAGGCGGCCGAAAAGCTCATCGAGATGGGGCTCGCCTATGTTGACTCGCTGAACGCCGAGGAGATCCGGGCGCATCGCGGCACCCTGACCGAGCCGGGAACGAACAGCCCGTATCGCGATCGCAGTGTCGAGGAAAACATGGACCTCTTCCGGCGCATGCGCGCGGGCGAATTCGAGGACGGCGAGCATGTGCTGCGGGCCAGGATCGACATGGCGTCGCCCAACATGAACCTGCGCGACCCCGCTCTGTATCGCATCCGGCACGTCGCCCATCAGCGCACAGGCAATACGTGGTGCATCTACCCGATGTACGATTTTGCGCACACGC
>Ga0193948_1000080_pt1 | contig 13816 bp, 10 predicted proteins | sample FRT_12_MG_FD_161659 | JGI IMG/M metagenome (GOLD analysis project Ga0193948, IMG submission 161659) | Sediment microbial communities from the Broadkill River, Lewes, Delaware, United States - FRT_1-2_MG | ecosystem: Environmental > Aquatic > Freshwater > River > Sediment | place: USA: Delaware... | reverse complement strand
GGCTTTTTCGGCCGTTGCGCTCGCAACGAGCTTGCGCGCGCGGGACAATTGTTCGAACGCATCGGCGTCGGCCGACAGCGTCGCGGCGGCAACCAGCGTCTGCTTCTTGTTGCCGAGGCGCGTATAGAGTGCGGGAACCGCATCCCTGCCGCGCCGCCGCATCGCGGCCTTCAGTTTTTGTCCCTCGGGGAGGCTTTTCCACACGGTGGCCGGGACTTTCCCGGGTAGTATCAAAAGCAACTGATCCATAAGTTCCAGCTGTTTCGCTGTTACGCGCCCAAGTTGCTGATAAATCCGGATTTCTTTCGAACCGGGATAAAGTGGATGCATACGAATTTAATCCCTGCCGCGTGCTTGACCGTTACCGCGCAAACCCGGAACATCGCATGTGAGAATAATTATTATTGCGAAGCCCGACGCGATCGAGCGGTGATCCTAGCAGGACACCTCGTAATATTCACGCAATGCGACTGCCCCGGTCCTGCGCGACGTCGGGGCCGGTAACAATGGACGACACATGACCAAGTTCAACCCGTACGACGACATCGATTCGGTAGAAACGAACGAGTGGCTGGAGTCTATTGACTCGGTTCTTACCCACCACGGGCCGGAGCGGGCGCACTTCCTGCTGAACCGGATGATCGACTTTGCGCGCCGTTCCGGAGCCTACCTGCCGTATTCACCGAACACGGCCTACGTCAACACGATCGCTCCGGGCCGCCAGCCGGAGTACCCGGGTGACCGAGCGCTCGAACGGCGTATCGAGGCGTACCTCCGCTGGAACGCGATGGCAATGGTCGTGCGGGCAAACCGCATCAGCACCGAGTACGGCGGCCATCTCTCCAGCTACGCGTCGTCGGCCACCATGTACGAGGTCGGCTTCAACCATTTCTGGCGAGGCGGCAACTCCGGGCACAACGGTGACATGATTTTCGTGCAGGGCCATTCGTCACCCGGCATCTACGCCCGCGCGTTCCTCGAAGGGCGACTCAGCGAGGAACAGCTCGCGCGCTTCCGGCGCGAAGTCGGCGGCGGCGGACTGTCGTCCTACCCGCATCCCTGGCTGATGCCGGATTTCTGGCAGTTTCCGACCGTTTCGATGGGCCTCGGCCCGATGATGGCCATCTACCAGGCACGTTTCATGCGTTACATGGAGCATCGCGGCCTGATGGAGCCCACGGACCGCAAGGTCTGGGCGTTTCTCGGCGATGGCGAAATGGACGAGCCGGAGTCCATGGGTGCCATTACGATGCCGGTGCGGGAGGGACTCGACAACCTCGTGTTTGTCGTCAACTGCAACCTGCAGCGCCTGGACGGCCCCGTGCGCGGCAACGGCAAGATCATCCAGGAGCTCGAGGCGGCCTTCGGCGGTGCCGGCTGGAACGTCATCAAGGTCATCTGGGGCTCGCGCTGGGATCCGCTGCTCGCCGAGGACCACACGGGCAAGCTGCGGCGCCTGATGGAAGAAACCGTCGACGGTGAGTACCAGGTCTACAAGGCACGCGACGGGGCCTACGTTCGCGAGAAGTTCTTCGGCAAGCATGCCGAGACCGCCGAAATGGTGGCGAACATGTCCGACGAGGAGGTCTGGCGCCTGAATCGCGGCGGGCACGACTACCGCAAGATCTACGCCGCCTACGATGCGGCGGTCCGGCACACGGGCCAGCCCACCATCATCCTCGCCAAGACCGTGAAAGGCTTCGGGCTCGGACAGGCGGGCGAGGGACAGAACGTTGCCCACCAGCAAAAGAAGATGGATCTCGATGCGCTACGGGCGTTCCGCGACCGCTTCAATATTCCGATTGCCGACAAGGATCTCGACGAGGTGCCGTTTTACCGGCCCGCCGACGACAGCGAGGAACTCGAATACCTGCATGAACGCCGCAAGGCGCTGGGCGGCTACCTGCCGGCGCGCCGGACCGCGGGTCCATCGCTGCCGGTGCCCGCGCTCGAACTGTTCAAGACGCAGCTCGACGGCACCGGCGAGCGCGAGATATCGACGACGATGGCATTCGTGCGGATGCTGACGGCGCTCACGCGCGACAAGCAGATCGGCAAGCACATCGTGCCCATCGTCCCCGACGAGGCGCGCACCTTCGGCATGGAGGGCATGTTCCGGCAGATCGGTATCTATGCCTCCAAGGGGCAGCTCTACGAGCCCGAGGACGCCGGCGAACTCATGTATTACCGCGAGGACAAGTCCGGCCAGATTCTCGAGGAAGGCATCAACGAGGCGGGCGCGATGAGTTCCTGGACCGCGGCGGCGACCGCGTACGCGAACCACAACGTGCAGATGGTGCCGTTCTACATCTACTACTCGATGTTCGGTTTCCAGCGCATCGGCGACTTTGCCTGGGCTGCCGGCGACATGCAGGCGAGAGGCTTTCTGATCGGCGCAACCGCCGGCCGTACAACGCTGGCCGGCGAGGGTCTGCAGCACCAGGACGGCCACAGCCTCGTGGCCGCGTCGACGATTCCCAACTGCCGTTCCTACGACCCGACCTACGCCTACGAACTGGCGGTTATCGTGCAGGACGGGCTGCGGCGCATGATCGGCGAGCAGGAGAACATCTTCTATTACATCACCTGCATGAACGAGAACTACGCGCACCCGCCCATGCCTGCCGGCGTGGAGGACGGCATCCTCAAGGGCATGTACCTGCTGCATGTCGGCAGCCAGGGCAAGGTCCGCGCGCAGCTCATGGGATCCGGCACGATCCTGCGCGAGGTTCTCGCCGCAGCCGAGCTGCTGTCGAAGGATTTTCGCATCCCGGTCGACGTCTGGTCGGTGACGAGCTTCAACGAACTGCGACGCGAAGCGCTCGAGGTCGAGCGATGGAACCAGCTGCACCCGGACGAAGAACCCCGCAGGAGTTACATCGAGCAATGCCTCGCAAACCGGCCCGGCCCGTACATCGCCGCGACGGATTACATGAAGATCGTGCCCGACCAGGTACAGCGCTGGGTGCCGGGCAAGTTCGTGTCGCTCGGCACAGACGGCTACGGCCGCAGCGATGCACGCATGGCATTACGGGAGCATTTCGAGGTTGACCGGCACTACATTGCGGTGGCCGCGTTGAAGGCACTCGTTGACGACGGCGCACTCGACAGCAAGACCGTCTCGCAGGCAATCAAAAAATACGGCATCGATCCGGACAGGCCGGATCCGGTGACACTCTAGGTGGCGGCGGGAGAGATCTGTGGCTGACAGCATCGATATTGTCGTACCGGACCTCGGCGATTTTTCTGACGTCGAGGTCATCGAAGTTCTCGTCAGCGAGGGCGACCGCGTCGAGCGCGAAGACGGGCTCATCACGCTGGAGACCGACAAGGCGTCCATGGATGTGCCGTCACCGGGCGACGGCGTCATCGAATCGCTGTCCGTCTCCGTCGGCGACAGCATCAACAGCGGCGACGTGATTGGCAAATTGTCCGTCGAGGGTGCCGCGCCCGAACAGGAAGAACCGGGCAAAGCGGAAGCACCGACGGAGGCGCCGCAGGCATCTGCGGAAGCGACCGCAGCCGCTGCGAAGTCCGTCGGCGAGCAGACGCTCACCGTGCCCGATATCGGCGATTTCGAGGACGTCGACGTCATCGAGGTTCACATCGAGGAAGGGCAGGCAATCAGCGCCGAAGATCCGCTCATTACGCTCGAAACGGACAAGGCATCGATGGACGTGCCCGCTGAGGTCGGCGGCACGGTCAAATCGGTTCTGGTCTCGGTGGGTGACAAGGTCTCCCAGGGTTCATCGGTCGCGGTGATCGACGCTGCAGGTGATGCCGGGGCAGCGCCTGCGAAGTCAAAACCTGTCGAGAAGTCGGAACCGGAATCGAAAAGGGCCACGCCGGCGCAGCAGCCGGCCCAGCCGGCGAAACAGGCCGCGCCGTCGAAGCCGGGCAAGTTACCGCCGATCAACGAGGCAGGCTTCGCACGCGCGCACGCGAGTCCGTCGGTCCGCAAGCTCGCCCGCGAACTCGGTGTCGACCTCGCGCAGGTCAAGGGATCCGGGCAGAAGAGCCGGGTGCTGCACGATGACGTCAAGGCGTTCGTCAAGGCGATCCTCTCCGGCCAGGCGGCCGCCCCGGGTAGTACGGGACTGCCGCAGACGCCGAAAGTCGACTTCGAGAAGTACGGCGAGATCGAGACGCAGCGGCTGACACGCATCCAGAAGATATCCGGACCGAGGCTGCAGGCCAGCTGGATCAATCTGCCGCACGTGACCCAGCACGACCTCGCCGACATCACGGAACTGGAATCGAGGCGCCAGAAGCTCAAGGGGCCGGCGAAGGAGAAGGGCATACCGCTCACGCCGCTGGCGTTCATCCTCAAGGCCTGTGTCGCGGCGCTGCAGGAATTTCCCAAGGTCAACGCCTCCCTCGCCGACGACGGCGAAAACCTGGTTTTGAAAAAATACTGTCACCTGGGTTTTGCCGCGGACACGGATCAGGGCCTGGTCGTTCCGGTCATCCGTGACGCTGACCAGAAAGACGTCTATGAGCTGGCGAAAGAACTCGGCGAGCTGTCGCTGGCAGCGCGCGAAGGCAAGCTCAAGGCCGAGCAGATGCAGGGGGCGACGTTTACGGTGTCCAGCCTGGGTGGTATCGGCGGCACGGCGTTCACGCCCATCATCAATTCACCCGAGGTCGCGATCCTCGGTGTATCACGGCACTCGATGCAGCCGGTCTGGAATGGCGAAAAGTTTCGGCCGCGGCTGATGTTGCCGCTGTCGTTCTCCTACGACCACCGCGTTATCGACGGGGCCATGGCGGCGCGCTTCACGACCTACCTCGGCGAGGCGCTGGGTGACGTCGACAGCTTGTTGCAGGCGATCCCGTAGTGGCCGAGCGAATCGAACTGAAGGTCCCGGATCTCGGCGACTTCGCCGATGTCGAAATTATCGAAGTGCTGGTCGCTCCCGGGGACGTGGTCGCCGTGGAAGACGGGCTGGTCACGCTCGAAACGGACAAGGCATCGATGGACGTGCCGGCATCGCACGCGGGCAAGATCGTGTCTGTCGATGTTGCCGTCGGCGACACTGTTTCAACCGGCGACATCGTCGCAACGGTGGAGGCCGAGACGGCTCAGTCCACTGGCGCAGAGACCGAAACGGAAGATACGGGGGAAGACTGGTCGGTCCGCACGCAACGCATGACGCCGGAGGAGATCCAGGCCGCGACCGGGGCCGCGCCAGGGGGCGACGCAACGCACTCGGCCCAGCTGGTTGTTATCGGATCCGGGCCGGGCGGCTATACCGCGGCGTTCCGTGCGGCAGACCTCGGCCTCGACGTTATCCTCGTCGAGAAGGACCCCTACCTGGGCGGGGTATGTCTCAATGTCGGCTGTATTCCGTCGAAGGCGCTGCTGCATGCCGCGAAGGTGATCGACGATGCGGCCGCGATGGCAGACCACGGCGTCGTTTTCGGTTCGCCGAAAATCGAGGCGGACAAGCTCGTCGACTGGAAGAACAAGGTCGTCGGACGCCTCACCGGCGGCCTCGCGCAGCTCGCGAAGCAGCGCAAAGTGCGAGTGATCACCGCGTATGCGAAATTCCAGTCCGCGAACCGGCTCGAACTCGACAACGGTGAGACGGTCGCGTTCGAGAAATGCATCATCGCCGCCGGCTCCGAACCGTTCATGTTGCCCGGTCTTCCCGACGACCCGCGCATCGTCGATTCAACCGGCGCGCTTGAAGTGCACCCGTTGCCGAAAAACCTGCTCGTCGTCGGTGGCGGCATCATCGGTCTCGAGATGGCCTGCGTCTACGCAGCGCTCGGCGTCACGGTCAGCGTCGTCGAACTCATGGACTCGTTGATGCCGGGCACTGACAAGGATTTGCTGCGGCCGTTTCTGAAGGTGGTGAAACCGCGTTACGAACAGATCATGACCTCCACGAAGGTCACCGGGATGAGCGCAACGGACGCGGGTATCGAAGTGGCCTTCGAGGGCAAGGACGCGCCGGAGAGCGGCGTCTATGAGCGCGTGCTCGTGGCGATCGGGCGCCGTGCGAACGGTGACAAGCTCGATGCCGCAAGGGCAGGCGTCAACGTTGACGAGCGCGGCATCGTTGCCGTGGACAAGCAGATGCGGACCAACGTGCCGCACATCTTCGCCATCGGCGACCTCGCCGGCGGTCCGATGCTGGCGCACAAAGCGACGCACGAGGCGAAGGTTGCCGCGGAGGTCGCGGCAGGCGAGAAAAGCTATTTCGACGCGCGCGGCATTCCGTCGGTCGCGTATACGGACCCCGAAGTGGCGTGGGTCGGCCTCACCGAGAACGAGGCGAAGGAAAAAGGCGTCGACTACGGCGTGGCGAAGATACCGTGGGCTGCGAGCGGTCGCGCGCTGTCACTTGGGCGTGATGAGGGCTTCACCAAGCTGCTGTTCGACAAGAAGACCGACCGTGTGCTCGGCGGTGCGATCGTTGGCCCGAATGCGGGCGACCTGATCGCGGAGATCGGTCTCGCGCTCGAGATGGGTGCCGACGCCACGGACATAGGCCTGACGATCCATCCGCACCCGACGTTGTCCGAGACCGTGGCGTTCGCCGCCGAAGCCTACGAAGGCACGATCACCGACCTCTACATGCCGAAGAAAAAGAAGTAGCGCTTACCGCCTGAGGAAACGGCGCTCGATCGCGTACAGCACGAGACCGATTGCGAGCAGGATACCCACGGTTCGCCAGTTCTGTGCGTTGGCCTGTGCCGTCAGCCAGAGACAGATCGCGAGGCCGGCAAGCGGCACCAGGTAGCCCCCGCGAATCCGGTAAGCCCGCGCCTTCATGTCTTCATCGGCCCTGCTCCTGATAATGGGCAATGAGGCTATGCAGACTATGTAGGAGAGCATCCTGGACAGGGAACTCGCCACCGCCAGTTCGACGAACGATCCCGTGAGCGCCATCACCAGCGCGAGCCCGCCCATGACCAGGATCGAATGATCGGGCGTCGCGTATTTGGGATGCACGTTGCCGAACCAGGCGGGCAGCAATCGGTTTTCGGCAAGCGCGAAGATCAGGCGCGGCGCGGCGATCATCGAACTGGCGAGATTGCCGCCTATCGAGAATACGGCTGCCAGCGTGATCGCAATCGCGCCCACGGGACCGGCCAGCATGCGGCCTACATCGACGAGCGTCGCGTCGGCGTAGGCATCTTCGGAGATCACCGAGATGAATACCAGCACGATGAAGAAGTACAGGATGCCGGTGCCGATGACGGTGCGTATCAGGGCGCGCGGCAGCGTGCGGCGGGGTTCCGCGGTTTCCCCGGCGGTCACCGTCATGGTTTCGAAGCCGACATAGGCATAGATCAGGAGCAGCGTCGTGCCGCCGAGATCGCCGATCACGGCCGATGCCGGGGGAATCAGCGTTCCGGCCGTTACGTGCTGCAGACCGAGCAGGACGAGCAATATCAGCGGCAGCACCTTGAACACCGTGAGGACGCCCATGGTGCGGACCCCGTCCTTCACGCCCCGTATGTTCGCGTAGGTCAGTCCCAGCGTAACTGCACTGATGACGGCCGTGCGGCCGACGCCCTCGCCGAACCAGGGGAACAGCGACCCGAGGTAGATGGCCATCACATTGGCGTTTGCCGCGAACGCGGTCATCCGGCTCAGGAACAGTATCCAGCCAGTGCCGAATCCGGCCAATGGCCCGAATGCGTAGGTGGCGTAGAGCACGGGACCGCCGGAATCCCTGAAATAGCTCGCCAGCTCGGCAAACGTCAGCACGACGGCGAGAAACACGATGCCGACGACGAGGAAGAGCCAGGGGCTCAGCAGGCCCGCATTGACCGCGACCTTGCCCGGCAGGGCGAATATGCCGGCGCCGATCATCGCGTTCAGGACGAGGAAGGCGGCGCCGAAAAAACCGATATCCCGGCGCAGCTGCGCGCCCTTGTCGTTGGTCATCCCATCCCCATGATGTATTTATTCAGCGCGCAACCACATGCATTATACGCGGCATTGCACGATGTACCGTTGTATATCCGGATCAACAAGGACCTGACATGCAAGACTTTCCCCATCACTACAAGACATCCGCCTCGGCGCGTCACGACAGCAATGTGGATCTGACGAGCCCGGGATTGCCGAATCTGCCTGCGGCCGCACCGGCCGAGTTCGGAGGGCCGGGCGATCACTGGTCGCCCGAGACCCTGCTGTCGGCGGCCGTGGCTTCCTGCTTCAAGCTCTCGTTCAAGGCGATCGCGCGGGCGGCGAAGTTCGAATGGACCGCGATACGCTGTGACGTCGTCGCGGTACTCGAGAGGGTGGACAAGGTCACGCAGTTCACCGAGTTTCATCAGACGGTAATTCTCGAGGTGCCGCCTGGATCCGACGAAGCGAAAGCGATGCGCCTGCTGGAGAAAGCGGAGCGGTCCTGCCTCGTTACCAATTCCCTGACCGGGACGACGCGCCTCGATGCGACCGTTCGCGTTATCGACTGAATGGAAAGCAGGAAACTCTACCCGTTACTGACCTACGCAGGCGTGCTGCCGTTCGTCGGCTGTGCATTGATGCCCTTATTCGGCCTGCAGGAACTGTGGAATCTCGGTTCCTATGACCACATCGCCGCGGCCTATGGTCTCGCCATTGTCTGCTTCCTGTGCGGCGCGCACTGGGGGACCTACCTTTACCGTCGCGCCAGTGCGCCCGACAATCTGTTCATCACGAGCAACGTCATCGTTGTCGCGTGCTGGTTTGCGTTCCTCATGGCGGCGAAGGCGGTCACGCTCTTCGTTCTGATCCTGGCGTTTCTTTGCCTGCTCGTTATCGACTACCGCCTGCTGAAAGCCGGTCTTATTACCGATTACTATTTTCGCATGCGCAGCATTGCCACGATTGTCGCCGTGGTCGCGCTCGGTACTATCACAGCGTTAGTTTGACGATCTCGCCCTGCTTCATGATCAGGGCGAGCGCCTTGTCCGGGTCCCGCAGTACCGAGATGTCTTCCAGCGGCTCGCCGTTGATGAGCAACAGGTCCGCAACCCAGCCCTCGCGGATTTCCCCGAAGTTGCCCCAGCGATTGAGCTTGCCGATCATGCGTATGACCTCGGCGCTCTCGGACGTTGCCTGCACCATGATCTCGGCCGGTGTCCAGTACTCGGCACGCTCGGTGAATTCCCTTGTCAGCATCGTGTAACCGCCCTGGATGAAGTCCGTCGCGAAGCCGGTCTTGATATCGTATTTCTTGATGAGGCGGACCAGGTTTTCCTGGCCTTCGAGAACGGCTTCGAGCTTGCGGAGGTTTCTTTCGCTGATGCCGGGCAGGTCCTGCAAGGTGCGGTAGATGACGAGCTGGGTGCTGATCACCACGCCCTTGTCAGCAACCAGTCTCGCCGTCTTGTCGTCGAGTAGCAGCCCATGCTCGATACACTTCACGCCGTTGACCACCAGGCGTTCGATGGCCTCGCTCGTATACGCGTGCGCCAGCACGTAGGTACCCCAGTCGCTCGCCGCCTGCACCGCGGCGCGGATCTCGGCCGGCGAGGGCTGCAGCGAGTGGATCGGGTCGAATTCCGACATGACGCCGCCGCCGCCCATGATCTTTATCTGCGTGGCGCCGGCCTTGAGGTTCTCGCGCGCCGCCATCAGGGTCTGGTCGACGCCGTCCGCCAGGATCGAGCTGCCGTGAGCGAGATACGGCGACCCGCTTTCGAGCGTCGGGTGGGGCTCGTGCGGCGCACGAAAGTCGCCGTGTCCTGCTGTTTGCGAGATCACGGCGCCGGACGGGAACAGACGTGGCCCGTAGACGAGGCCTGATTCGATCGCCCGCGCAAAATCGGGATGAGTGCCGCCCGCGTCGCGGATCGTCGTGAATCCCGAATCGAGGTAATGCTTCGCCATTGCTGCCGCGGTCGCGCCGGCGACCGTCGGGTGGTATTTCTCCATGCTGCGCGGGTTCTGGCCGGCTAGATGGGTATGCAGGTCGATGAATCCGGGCGACAGCACGCGATTGCCGCCGTCGATGACCTGGGCATCGTCAGGTGTGTCGATGCGAGCCGTCGAAACAGTCTCGATGATGCCATCGACGACCAGTACGTGGCCGGCTTTCAGTTTGTGGTCGACGCCGTTGAAGATCCGAACATTCTCGATCAAGACGGTCTGCGAATAGGCAGCAGCCGAAATAAGGCAGATCAGTGTGGCCGACAAAATGCGCAGCATCGTTTCCCCCCGTTGCCGTGTCGCTTTATTGCGTGCTCTTATCGAGCCGGTGACGTTACCATCACGCGGCGCCGAATAGCCAGTGCCGGTGATGACGAAGAGGAGCGTCAATCAGGGCGTCGGGCGTGAATGTTTGCCATGCGCAGGTTTGCTAATCTCACTGGGTCTGTCAGTAACGACAAGGGGAACTGAAAATGGCAACGCGGCGCCAAAAGCGGGCCTTGCGGTATTTCGGCGAACGTGCGGTCGGTTGGGAAGACCCGCGAAGTCATCCCGGTGTTTCACCCGACATGTTCGAAGCCCTGACCCCAATCGACGCAGACATTACGAACAGGGGAACTGTATCTGACTGAAACGGCGTGTCAGTCGGCCGTATTTTTCAGTCCGGCGGCGTCGCAGGAGTCCTCCTCCAATCGGACCGCGCACGACTCCGCGGAGTCGTGTGCAAGTCGTTGATTTTCGATTCCACCTCGTCGTCCACCCGGTCGACTTTTCGATACCCGCAGGCCGGCACGGCTATCCCGTCGGGCCGCCTGAAAGTCCAGCGATCCCGGAAGTCCTTGTCGATGCGATAGCCGCCTTCGTGCACGAGGCGGTGATGGCGCGAGCAAAGGAGCAGCAGGTTGTCGAGACGCGTCTCGCCGCCGGCCGACCAGTGCCGAACATGGTGCGCATCGACGAAGCGGCTGTTCCTGCAGCCGGGAAACGTGCAGCCGTTGTCCCGCGCCCGCAAGGCACGGCGGATGGCCGCCGGAACGACCCGCGTCTTGCGCCCGACGCTCAGCGGAGCGCCGTCTTCGTCATCGACGATAGTCACCCTGTCCGCATCGCAGCTGAGGCGCCGGACCGATTCCACGGGCAGGGCGGAGCGGCCTCTGTTGCCGGCGAGCGCGGTGTGGTCGACATGGACGTTGACGAGATAGTTGTCGGACGTGCCCCGCGGTGCAGACTGCTCGCCCGACAGGTATGAACGCGCCACTGCCACGAGCGCATCCGCCTGCCGGGCGGCCCAGGGCTCGTCACCGAACTCGACGGAAGTGGAATCGTCCCGGGCCCGATCGAGGGCTGCATCGACGAGTTCCCCGGTTTCCAGTGGTAATTCGACGGTGATCGTCATCATCCCGCGCCGCGCATCGCGGCGAATCGTCAGCGAACGCGCCAGGTAGGCGCGGTTCGCTTCATCCAGAGAGTCTTCCATGCCACAGCGCAATTCGCGGCAGCGTTCCTCGACGATGGCTGCCGTCGTTTTCAGCGCGAAGTCAACGAGTGATTCCTCGTTCTTGCGATTCGCCACCCGCACCAGCGCGCGCACCTTGGAATAGGAGAGTTCACCACTTCGAAACGCGTCCGACACCGCCCGTAACGACTTCAACGCATGCGCAACGCGCACCTTCTCACGCGCAGCACCGACGCTGAGATCGCAGCGCCAGTGCAGCCAGCTGGCGCAGTCCGTGAAGCCCCATTTCAGCCAGCCGGCTCGCTCGTCGAATTCGCGGACGAGTACGAGCAGTTCATAGGTTTCCGAGTTGATGCGGGCGGAAAGATTGACGATCGCTCGATCGAGTTCGTCGATCTCGCGTAGCGGAATTCGATTCGGCTTAGCTGACATGATCACAGCTCCCTGCAGGTATGAGAGACACTGTTATTTTATTCAGCGCGAACCGCGGTTTTTAGCGCCAAATCAGGGCATTACGTGCAGATTCGAAATCCGCAGGCAGTCCCGACAGGCCGTCTATCGCAACTTCTTTGCCAGCACATGATCCACGCTCAGCTTACCGCCGCCGATGAACAACAACGGGAACAGCATCGCAAGGAACAACAGCGGGACACGGTAGTTACCGAAGCCCTTGTCCGTAATAGCATAGCCTTTCCAGAGCTCGGCAAGACTCGACCACTCGTCCGGCCAGTGCACGCCGAAGATGGCCACGATGGTCAGGATGATGAGGCTGAAAGCCCAGAAGCGCGTGAACAGCCCGACGAACAGGAACAGCCCGCCGATGATTTCCGTCCACGTTGCGAGGAACCAGCTGATCTCGACCGGGATCACGTTGAACGGGAACGGGAAGTTGTCCTGGATGTTGCCGAACCAGTTGCTGCCGTTGAACTTGGTCAGTCCGGCTTTGAAGAACTCGTAGGCCATCAGCAGGCGGATTGGCAGCAGAGCGACCCAGTCGCCAGCCGGATCCAGAACGCCGACAACGGAGTTCCACAGTGCTTTCAGCTTGTCCATGAAAGGGCTCCTTTAGCCGGCGCTGCGCGTGCCGGTGAGAATGTCGAGGGATCGCATCTCCTGCATGGCCGCAAGGCCGTGCGCGATGAATGCGTCGATGTCGGGATAGTTGATATCGGCAGCCAGCTTGCGGAGCAGGGCTTCGCCAGTTAGATCGGCATCGTTTTCCTGGATGGCGTTCAGCAGACCGGCAGTGACGGCGTTTAGCTCGAGAAAGCCGACCTTGTCTTGCGCATCCCGATAAACCGCGAGGTACACGGGCTGTTCGGCCGGCGCATCCGGCAGGAATTCGGCGGAGATGCGGTGCACGGGATACTGGTAGGCATACACCCAGGCGAGCGCCGACTTGACCGGCACACCGGCCAGCAAATCACCGTCCGGGTCGACACCTTCGAGGTCGTTGCTTTCCTCGGATACCGACAACGCCAGCTCGATGTACTCGTAATGGGCGAGCTCTACGAGAAACGGAAAGTCGTCAGCGCCGGGCTCGTATTCGTTTTGCAGGAAATCCAGGAACTCGGCCGGCAGCTGGAGGAAGTAGGGCGTCTGCGCCTGGTGGCGCTGCATGAAGCGCCGAACCAGCCGGTTCCAGTGCTGGTCGCTGTGCAGTTTCTTCAGCACAGGGAACATGTTCGAGAGCAGGCTCTTGAGATTGTTGAAAAAGAGTTCGCGATAGATCGCCATGCGGCGATCCTCGATGCCCTCGGGCGCAGGCGCTTTCTGCGGGTCACGTATGTGGGCCGCAAACGCGTACTGCTGCTCCTGGAATTTGGGGCGCTCAGCCATTGGCGGCCTCCGCTGGCCTGGCCTCAAGTTGCATCGCCTTGATGCGGCGAACTTCGCCCAGCAGTTCGTCCATGGGCGGGAAGTTGAAGTCGCGCTCGAGCAGGGTAGGCACCGCGCCGAAGTGATCGTAGGCATCGGCCAGCAGGCTCCATGCCTGGTCGTCGACGGCCGCGCCATGCGTGTCGACGCGCAGGTCTTCGGCTTCGACGTAATGCCCGGCTATATGGAAGTAGCGAATCCTCTCCGCCGGCATCTGCAGCATGAACTCGTGCGGGTCGTAGCCATGGTTGATGCTGTTGACCACGATGTTGTTGATGTCGAGCATGAGGTCGCAGTCGGCTTCCTCGAGCACCGCGTTGACAAAGCCGGCTTCGGACAGCGAGGTGTCGGTCGGTGCATAGTAGGACACGTTTTCGAGCGCGATGCGCTGCTCGAGAATGTCCTGCACGCGCCGTACGCGCTCGGCGACGTAGCTGACGGCGTCTTCCGTAAACGGGATGGGCATGAGGTCGTAGAGCTGGCCGTCGTCGCCGCAGTAGCTCAGGTGTTCGGAGTACATGCGGATGCCGTGCTCGGCCATGAATGCCTTGATGTCGCGCACCAGCTGCTCGTCGAGGGGCGCCGGTCGACCGATCGACAGGGAC
>Ga0193948_1000079_pt1 | contig 13825 bp, 11 predicted proteins | sample FRT_12_MG_FD_161659 | JGI IMG/M metagenome (GOLD analysis project Ga0193948, IMG submission 161659) | Sediment microbial communities from the Broadkill River, Lewes, Delaware, United States - FRT_1-2_MG | ecosystem: Environmental > Aquatic > Freshwater > River > Sediment | place: USA: Delaware... | reverse complement strand
GGCGCCCGCTTGTTTTGCCCGGTCCAGGATGTAGGTGGTGTAGATGTATTCCATGTCGAACGGCGGATCCTTGCGCATCAGGATCACGTCGAGCTCGCCGAGCGCAATCTCCTGTTCCTCGCCGAATCGCCACCAGTTCGAGCGGCTGTCTTCGACGTTCAGCCGCCGCGATCGCCCGAGCGCTGTGCCGGAAACGATCTTCAGGTCCGCCTGGTTGAAATAGTGGATTTCCGCCTCGCGGCGCTCCGCCTCCAGAAGCATGGCGAGTGAGCTGTCCTTGTAGGGCGTTATGGATTCGATCGGATCCATTACGATGCCGACGCGCAGCGGTTTTTTGGCCATCTTGGTTACTGGTTCCTGTTAATTGCGGAAGGCGTCAACTATACAGTCCACACGACGCAAGCGTGCTTTTTTGAGGGCATAATGCGTCTGCGGCGCGCGTCGTAGCAGGACTTATGTCAATATGGTACAAGACAACTCCCCGAACGAGTCCTGGGTGCCTGGCGGCCGTCGTTCGGGCGTTTGGGGGTTTACAAGAACGAGTCGCATAGATTCGTATTAGCGTGAGGAAATCCTGTGTCCGGTAGTGCATCTCGAAGTCTTAACGGCCTCAAGATTCTGGTTGTGGATGACAGCAAGACCATTCGCCGTACGGCGGAAACCCTGTTGACCAAGGAAGGTTGCCAGGTCTTCACGGCCATCGATGGCTTCGACGCGCTGTCGAAGATCGCGGATCACCAGCCCGACCTGATCTTCGTGGACATCATGATGCCGCGGCTCGATGGCTACGAAACCTGTTCGCTGATCAAGCACAACAAGATGTTCAAGGAAACGCCCGTCATCATGCTGTCGAGCAAGGATGGCCTGTTCGACCGGGCGCGCGGCCGTATCGTCGGTTCGGAGCAATACCTGACGAAGCCATTCACCAAGGACGAACTGCTGGGCGCCGTATCGAACCAGATCGGTTAGGGCGCGGCACACGTTGTCATTATTCTGCAGAAGGAAGCACTGATGGCAGTCATTCTCATCATTGACGATTCGCCGACCGAGCTGCACCTGTTTCAGAGCATGCTCGAAAAAAACGGCTTCGAAACGCTCGTTGCCGACAGTGGCGAGGAGGGGTTGCGGCAAGCGCAGACCGCGCGCCCGGACATCATTCTCATGGACGTGGTAATGCCCGGAATGAACGGTTTCCAGGCAACACGCAAGCTCAGCCAGGATCCGAAGACATCCAGTATCCCGGTCATCATCATTACGACGAAGGACCAGGAGACGGACAAGATCTGGGGAATGCGGCAGGGCGCCGTCGAGTACCTGGTTAAACCGATTCGTGAAAACGAACTCGTGGCAAAGATCAACGCGGTGATGGCTGACTGAATGAGTGCACCGGTCGAGCTCGCGTCCCTCGTCAAGCAGCCATTCGAGCTGCTGCGCGAGATCGAGCGCCGCAGCATTTCGATACATTCGGGCGCCGGCGGTTCGGCGATGGCGGCGGAGTGGGTCGGTATCGGTTTCCGGATCGGCGACGAGCAGTTCGTGGCGAGCCGTGAACAGGTTCGTGAGGTCCTCATGCTGCCGGATTCAATGACGCGCGTTCCCGGCGCAAGGCGCTGGCTCCTGGGTATCGCGAACCTGCGCGGGCACCTGTTGCCGCTGGTCGATCTGAAGTTGCTGCTCGGTAGCGGGCGCACCACGCTGCGGCGTACGACGCGCGTCATTTCGGTCAACCACCGCGAAATCCCGGCGGGCCTCGTCGTGGACGAAGTCCAGGGGTTTCGACGTTTCATGGACCACGAATTTGCGGACACGCAGCCCGAGACAGCGGTTCGCTGCGAGCGCTACCTCGCGGGCGAGTATCGTCGCGGCGACGAGAGCTGGCCGATTTTCGATCTTTTCGAGTTTGTTGAGAGCAATTTATTTCTGCAGGCGGCGGACGAATGATCCTGCAGCTGACAGCACGGGGAAACCGCCGGGCTGGAGTCATTCAACGGGTTACACGACATGGCCAATAAAACTGATACAACCACCCTGTTCCGGACCGTGGCGTTGCTCGTCGCCGTCGCATTGCTTGCTGCGGCGGGGCTCGTGTACATGCAGCCGTCCGGCGGCGCTGCGGGATCGGCAGAGCTCGCGGCATTGTCGCAGGCCATTCCTGTGCGTACCGCGAACGCGCTGGCGGGCCGTGACGGCGCCTTCGACGCCCTCGAACGCGATCTTGGCCGGATGGCCGAACTGCGGCGTGGATCCGGCGCACCCGGCAGTGCGGGCGACTGGCAGCAACTCGAGTCGAGGGCCTCGGCGATCCTGACCAGGCGCGCGGCTATCGAGGCGGCCAGCGGCCTTCGCAGGACCGGCAACGATATTGTGAGACTGTCGGAGGAACTCCTCACGCGTTCCGGTTCAACGGCGGTGATACAGGAAATGCAACAGCGGGCGGCCGATATCGCAAGCGCCGCGTCCGGCTTGCGAGGCGCCGGCGACCCCGGTGCAGCCCTGTCCGCCATCGCCGATAACGTCGAATTCCTGCGTTCCGTCAGAGACGCGCTCGCGGGAGACGCAAGTACGCTCGACGTGGCGCCGCTGGGTGCGGACGGCCAGGCGGCCGCCGTGGAACCGCTGACTGCGCTGATTGCCGATCTCGAGACGTACGTTGACACGGTCCGCCAGAACACGAGCCAGCTGACGGGTCTCGGCAGCGCACAGCAGGGGGTCGCCGCGGCCGCGAACAGCCTGGCCGGCGTGTTCCGCGGCGGTGATGCCGCTGGCGCTCTGCCGGGAGTGCTGTCGAGTGGCTGGATCCCGATCGGACTCATCCTGCTCGCGATCGTGCTGCTGATCGTGCTCGTCCTGCTGAACGTGCGCATGGCCGCTTTCGAGCGGCAGGCGCGTGACCAGGGACAACAGAATGAAAGAAACCAGCAGGCGATTCTGCGGCTGCTCGACGAAATGGGCAGCCTCGCAGACGGTGACCTGACCGTGGAAGCCACGGTGACAGAGGACATCACGGGCACGATCGCCGATTCGTTCAACTATGCGATCGAGGAACTGCGCAAGCTGGTTACCACCGTCAACGAAACGGCGATCATGGTCGACTCGGCAGCCAAGCAGACCGAGAACGCCGCTGTCCATATGTCCAGGGCCGCGGATAACCAGGCGCGGGAAATCAGTGCCGCGACCGAATCGATCGTGTCGATGGCGGGCTCGATCGAGGAAGTTTCCGGAAATGCAGAGCGCTCGTCGGACGTCGCACGCCACTCCGTGGAAGTGGCGCACAAGGGCGGCGAGGCAGTACGCCGCACGATCGACGGAATGAACACCATACGCGAGACCATCCAGGACACGTCCAAGCGCATCAAGCGACTCGGTGAAAGCTCGCAGGAGATCGGCAATATCGTCGAACTGATCAACGACATCGCCGAACAGACCAACATCCTGGCGCTCAACGCCTCGATCCAGGCGTCGATGGCAGGCGAGGCGGGACGCGGTTTCGCGGTCGTTGCCGATGAGGTTCAGCGCCTGGCCGAGCGTTCGACCAATGCAACCAAACAAATCGAGGTGCTCGTCAGCACCATCCAGTCGGATACCAAGGAAGCGGTCGTTTCGATGGAGCGCAGCACGACGGACGTCGTCGGCGGCGCGCTGCTTGCCGAGAATGCAGGCGCGGCCCTCGATGAAATCGAGCAGGTGTCCAACCAGATTGCGAGCCTGGTCCAGAACATCTCCGGCTCGGCGCGAGAACAGGCGCGTTCGGCGGCCGACGTCACGCGCCGCACGACACGGTTGCGCGAGATCAGTGAGCAGACCGGCAAGGCGACAACGGCGACCGCGGCGGCAATCTCCAAGCTGTCCGAATTCGCGTCGCAGCTCAGGAAGAGCGTTGCCGGCTTCACGTTGCCAGGCGATGCTGTGACGGGGACGACGCGACTGACGACAACGTCGTCCAACGCGACCGGCGTGCAGCCGGGAAAGAAGACAGGCACGGGTTGATAGCAAGGAAACGATGACGGGCGACACCGGCATAAGCGACGAGCGCCAGCAGGACGAGGTCACGGGCCCCGTCAATGCGCTCGCCATCATCAGCGACGAGCTGATGGAGACAATCCGCAACGCGCACCTTGCCGTCGAGGATTGCGTGGATGGGCGCGGAGGCTCCCAGGCACTGGTACGAGCCGGCGGCCTGCTGCACCAGGCGCGCGGCGCGCTGCAGCTGGCGGAAACCTATGGTGCGGCGCTGCTTGCCGAGGAGATGGAACTCTCCTGCAAGTATCTCGCGGCGCTGCGGCCTGGCAAGGGTCGCGAGGACGGGCTCGATGCCCTGACGCGGTCGATGGTCCAGCTGCCGTCGTACATCGAGCGCCTGCTGGGTGGCGGCCGGGACATCGCGCTCGTGCTGTTGCCGATGCTCAACGACCTGCGCGCCGCCCGCGGCGAGCCGCTGTTGTCGGAAGGCACGCTGTTGCTGCTGAATCTCTCGCCGAGCCGCAGCAATACCGCCATGGCGAGGCCCGAGGCAGGCGCCGAAGACCCGGTCACCGTGGCCAGGCGGCTGCGGCCGAAGTTCCAGCTGGCGCTGCTCGGCTGGATCAAGGGCGGCAATACGCAGCAGCACCTCCAGACCCTTTCGAAAGTCTCGGCCGCGCTGGAGAATTCCGCCACGCGCGACGACATGTACCAGCTCTGGTGGGTGACGGCGGGTGTGCTCGAGTCCCTGCAGAATGGCGGCCTGGAGACATCGGTTGCGCTGAAACGCCTGCTGGCGCAGGCGGACAGGCAGATCAAGTTCGTCATCGACGAGGGTGTCGAGGCCTTCGAGAAGCACCCTGTCGACGATCTGCTCAACAACCTGCTCTATTACGTGGCGCGTTCGAGTACGGCTGGAACCCGCATCAGCGAAATCCGGTCCGCCTTCAACCTGGCCGAGCTGCTACCCGGCGACGAGCAGGTGGAGCATGCGCGAGAGGCGCTGTCAGCGCCCAGCGTCAAGCTCATGAAGACGGTTGCGGCGGCGATCAAGGAAGATCTCGCGCGCGTCAAGGACGTGCTGGATATTTTCGTTCGCACCGGCATGAACAAATCGTCGGAGCTGGTGCCCCAGCTCGAGCTGCTGAAGAAGATCAGCGACACGCTCGGCGTGCTCGGGCTCGGCGAGCTGCGCAGCGATATCGACGGTGAGATCGACCGACTCAAGACCGTCGTCGAGCGCGGCGGCGCCACCAACGACCACGTAGTTCTCGACATTGCCTCCACGCTGTTGCGCGTGGAGGACCGGCTCGATCAGCAGCTTATCCGTCTCACCGTGCCGCATGACGCGCCGCCGCCGGCCCCGTCGGACATGTCGCCCGAGGATGCAGCGGACTACCGGCAGGTGGCCGAGTCGGTGATGCGCGAGTGCATTATCAACCTCGCACGAATCAAGGAGACCATTGGCCAGAGCATTGCGTCGGAAGTGCCGTCGCAGGGCCTGGACAGCATCCCGTCGCTGGTGCGGGGCATCAGGGCCGGCCTCCTGATGCTGAACAAGACGCGCGCGATGGACGTCATGGAGCGCATCGGCAAGCTAATCATGTTGACGCTCCAGGGCGGTGGCCCGTCGCGACTGACGCAGAAGGAGACCGATCGACTCGCCGACGCGATCGTCAGCATCGAGTACTACATGGAGACGGTGAAGGCGGGCCGAGCCGATCCCTGGTACATGCTCGACAACGCCGAAGCCTGCCTGTCCGTGCTGCGCGACGTCGGTCAGCGGCTCGAAGAGGAAGCGGTCAGCGAGACGCCGGAGCCCACGCAAAAACTGCCGCAGGCGGATATCGAGGCGCATGCGCTGGCACAGGAAGCGGCGGCCAGGCAGCAGGCAACAGCGGTTATGCCGCTGCCTGTCGTTGCACCCGATGCCGAGCACCTGGATCCCGAGTTGCTCGAGCTCTTCATCGAGGAGGCGAAGGAAGAGATTGCATCCATCAAGCGCAACCTGCCGGCATGGACCGAGTCGCCCGACGACATGGAAGCCCTTATCACGGTTCGCCGCTCGTTCCATACGCTGAAAGGCAGCGGCCGCATGGTCGGCGCGGAACGCATCGGCGAGTTCTGCTGGGCCGTCGAGAACCTGCTCAACAAGCTCATCAACCGCACCCTGGTTCGCACACCGCCGATGGTGGATTTCATTACCGAGGCGGCGGGCGCCGTTCCGGAATTGATTGAGCAGCTGGAGGTCGGCACCGACCCCGGCAGCGACATCAGTCTGCTGGTGGCTCGGGCGCATGCTTTCGCCGAGGGGGATCCGAATGCGGCCGTGCTGACCCTGGAAAAGCCGCCGCACGCTGCGGAGGACGAACAGCCGGGACTGGAAATGGATCCGGTGCTGCTCGACATATTCGCGAAGGAAACGGCCGGTCATCTCAAGGTCATCGTCGACTACCTGAAGGCCTGCGACGGCCAGCGGCCGCCGTTTGAAGTCACCGACAAGCTTTATCGTGCCTGCCATACGCTGCACGGCAGTGCCAACATGGCCAACGTCGAGCGGGGCGTGGCGGTCGCGGGCGCGCTGAATCGTCTCGTAAGGCGGATTTACGACTACAAAATCGGCTTCCAGCAGTCCGGCATGGATGCCCTGAAGGCGGCCGCAAAAGCGATCGCGACGATCGTCGGCGATATCAACAAGCCCGACCAGAAGCGCGCGGACTACACGGCGCTGGTCGAGCACCTGACGAGGCTTGCAAATTCGCTGCAGCCCGACGGGACCGTGGCCGACCTGCCGAAGGAACAGGCACCGAAAAGGGAGCCGGAACAGCCGGAGCCCGTCGTCGCCGAAGCCGAACACGTGGACGCCGATTACGACAAGGAGATCGCTGCGATCTTTGCCGAGGAGTCTGCAGAACTCCTCGAATCGACCGACAAGGCATTCGGGCTGTGGGTCAAGGACAGGAATGCACGCCAGGCCGTGCAGGAACTCAAGCGGCACCTGCATACGCTGAAGGGCGGCGCCAGGATGGCCGGCATTTCCGCGATGGGCAATCTGAGCCACGAGCTCGAGACGCTGCTCATCTCCGTCGATGATGGTCGCGTGCAGTCGAGTACCGGCGTCGAAGAGCTGCTGCAGCGGAGCATTGACGAACTGCACCGCATGCGCGACCAGGTGATTGCCGGCAAGGCCGTGCCGCCCGCGGCCGAGCTCGAGAAGCGGATCCGGAACGCAAACGCCGGCTTCGAGGTGGCGAGCGACGAGGACGTCGAGCAGGCGGCGGCAGAGACAGGCGTGCAACCCACCGCGTTTACGATCGAACCTGACGATACCGTCAGCATGGTTATCGTCGACTCGCCGCTGGCGGACGACCTGGCGGAGATCGGAGCCGGGGCCGCGGACGAATCCGAACCGGAAATCGAACCCGAACCCGAGCCTGAGCCTGAGCCCGAGCCGGAGCCCGAACCCGAGCCCGTGCTGGAGACGGAGATCGAACCCGAACCCGAGCCGGAGCCCGAAATCGAGCCCGAGCCCGAGCCGGAGCCCGAAATCGAACCCGAGCCCGAGCCGGAGCCGGAAGTCGAACCGGAGCCCGAGCCGGAGATACAACCGGAACCGGTCGCACAGCCGGCGCCGCGTCCCGCGGCAGAACTGCGGCCGGTCAGAAAAGCGGAGTCGCCGAAGGAATTTGCGCGCATCGATGCGGAGCTGCTCGAAGATCTGCTGAATGCCGCGGGCGAGATCAGCATCTACCACTCGCGCCTCAGCCAGCAGGTCAGCTCGGTCGAGTTTCACGTCGAGGAATTCGAGCAGACCGTCGCGCGCCTGCGCGAGCAGCTGCGCAAACTGGAAATCGAGACCGAGGCGCAGATCATGGCGGGTCACCAGGACACGCTGGTGGCGAAAGACTTCGATCCGCTGGAGCTCGACCGTTATTCGACGATTCAGCAGCTCTCCCGTGCACTTGCCGAGTCGGCCAACGACCTCGAGAGCATCAAGGATCTGCTGCGCTCGCTGACGAGCGAAGCCGAGGGCCTGCTCGTGCAGCAGTCGCGCGTTACCGCCGAGCTGCAGGACGGGCTGATGCGCACGCGCATGGTGCCGTTCGAGCGGCACGTGCCGAGGTTGACGAGGCTCGTGCGGCAGGTCGCGCAGGAATCCGGCAAGCGGGCCGAGCTGTCGGTGGAAGGAGCCTCGGGCGAACTCGATCGCCAGGTGCTCGAGAAGATGTTGCCCCCCTTCGAGCATATGCTGCGCAACGCGGTCGTGCACGGCATCGAGGAACCCGACGTCCGGCAGGGTAATGGCAAGCCGGCCACCGGCCAGATCACGATTCGCCTGCACCGTGAAGGTGCCGAGATGGTCATCGACGTTTCCGACGACGGTGCCGGTCTCGATGTTGAGACCATTCGCCGCAAGGCTTACGAACTCGAGCTGCTGCAGCCGGACAGCAAGGTCACCGACGAAGAGATCATGAGCCTGATCCTGACGCCAGGGTTCTCGACTGCCGGCAAACTGACCCAGGCCGCCGGCCGCGGCGTCGGCATGGATGTCGTCGCGAACGAAGTGAAAAAACTCGGCGGGTCGCTGCGCATCTCATCCGTGACCGGGCAGGGCACCAATTTCACGGTACGGCTGCCGTTCACGCTCGCCATCACGCAGGCACTGATCGTGCGAACGGGCGACGAGGTCTACGCGCTGCCGCTGCCATCCGTCGAAGGCGTCGCGCGCATCCCGAGGAGCGAACTCGAGAACCTTCTCAGCCAGAGCGAACCGAGCTACCAGTACGGGGAAGAAACGTACCGCTTCCGTCATCTCGGCATGTATCTCGGCGGCCAGGCGGCGGTCCTGCCCAAGGACGAGGCGTTCGTGCCCGTTATCCTGGTGCGCGCCGGCGAGTTTTCCGCCGCGCTGCTCACCGACGAGATGCTCGCCAGCCGTGAGATTGTCGTCAAATCGGTCGGCCCGCAGCTTGCGAGCATCCGCGGTATCGCCGGCGCGACGATTCTCGGCGACGGTCGTATTGTGCTGATCCTCGATATCAACGCGCTCGTTCGCAGCGGCGCACCGGTCGTTGAACTCAGGAAAGCGGCGCCGGCTCCCGGGGATGCCCGCCCGACCGCGCTGGTCGTCGACGACTCGATCACCGTGCGCCGCGTTACGGAGCGCTTCTTACAACGCCATGGCATGCGCGTGCTGACGGCGAAGGACGGACTCGACGCGATCAGCGTGCTGCAGGACGTCAAGCCCGATGTCATCCTTCTCGACATCGAAATGCCGCGCATGGATGGTTACGAGTTTGCATCGCACGTGCGTAATGACGAACGCTATTCCGACGTGCCCATCATCATGATTACATCGCGCGTTGGCGACAAGCATCGGGCGCGTGCCATCGAACTCGGCGTGAACGATTACCTGGGCAAGCCGTACCAGGATGCGCAGCTGCTCGATGCTATCCAGCGCCAGCTCGAGGACAGGGGAATCCAGCTCCAGTGACTGCCGAAGCCGACGAACTCTACAGCCTGCTCGTGCCGCTCGCCGAGGAACGATTGATCGTGCCGCGCGCCTGTGTCGCTGAAGTCGTGCGATTCACGGCGCCGCAGCAGGAAGCGGGCGCCCACAACTGGATGCTCGGAACGGTCAACTGGAATGGCCGCACACTGCCCGTGGTGTCGTTCGAAGGCACGCTCGGCAAAGACGTGCCGCCTGCCACCGGCCGCACCCGAATCGTCGTCTTCACGGCGAGCACGGGCCAGCTGAAGACCGGGTTTTTCGGCGCGATCACCCAGGGTTTTCCGCAGCTCGTGCGCGTCAACCGCGACGTGCTGCAGCTGGACTCGACCGAAGGCTGGCCCAAGGATGCCCCGGTCCTCTGCCGCGTCAAGATGATCAACGAATTTCCATTGATTCCCGATCTCGAGCGCATGGAGGCCATGCTGGCGCGGGAATCGCTGCAGGCCTGATCCGTCAGGCGAGGTTACAGGTCGCCCCAGAGTCCCTGCGCGATTGCCAGCGCGGCCACTGCCGCGGTCTCGGTGCGCAAGGTACGCGGACCGAGTGCCACCGCCTCGAAACCCGCAAGTGCCGCGTCGTCGCACTCACGTTCGCTGAAGCCGCCCTCCGGGCCGATGAGCAGGCAGAGTTGCGTCGCTGGTTCGTCGACACCCGAGAGCGGCCGCGCCGCGCCGGGCACCAGGATCAGGTTGGTCGAGTCGCCGCCGCGGGCTGTGCCGAGCCAGTCGTTCAGCGGCAGCGGGGCATCGACCTGCGGCGGGCTCACGCGTCCGGATTGTTCGCAGGCGCTTTCCGCGACGCGCCGCCAGTGCAGCCGCCGCTTCCCGGCGCGCTTGTCGTCAAGCTTGACCACGCCGTACTCGGTCAGCACCGGAGTGATGCGCACGACCCCCAGCTCCGTCGCCTTTTGCACCACGAAATCCATGCGTTCGCCGCGCGAGATTCCCTGCACGAGGTGAATCTTCAGTCCAGGCTCAGTCGCATTTGCGACGACTTCATGGACGGCGAGCGACACGCGGTCCTTACCGAATCGGCTGATCGTTGCGGACCATTCGCCGTCGTCGCCGTTAAAGACATTCAAGGTATCGCCGACGCGCAGACGCAACACGCGGCCCAGGTAGCGCGCGGCTTCCTCGGCCAGCTGCAACTCGGCTCCGGCTGCAAGCCTTTCGGCTACGTAGAGTCTTTTTAACGGCATGATCGCTGCGCCCGTTTCCGCATTGGCGTTGACAGCCAATGTCCGCACAGAGGACTATCGTCAATCGACCCGCAGATGGCAACCAATGCAGCAGTCTTTCACCGTTGATGCGGATACGGGCCTGATCCAGCCGGCACGCCAGTGCCCGAGCCCCAACCGGGATGCGCGCCCGCCCGGCCAGGAACCGCGCCTTGTTGTGCTGCACGGGATCAGCCTGCCGCCGGGCCAATTCGGCGGTCCGGAAATCGAGCAGTTGTTCACCAACACGCTCGACTGGGACGCTCACCCGTATTTCGGCGAGATTCGCGGGCTCGAAGTGTCAACGCACCTGCTCGTCAGGCGTGACGGCACGGTCGTGCAGTTCGTTCCCCTGACGGAACGCGCGTGGCATGCGGGCGACTCGTGCTTCCGTCGCCGCTCGCGCTGCAACGATTATTCGATCGGCATCGAGCTCGAAGGCGAGGACGACGTGCTGTATGAAGATGCGCAATACGAGGTGCTGAGCCCGCTGCTGACCGCATTGTTACGGGCGTATCCGGCGATATCGGCCCGGGAGATCGCGGCACATTCCGATATTGCGCCCGGCCGAAAAACGGACCCGGGTCCTGCTTTCGACTGGCTGCGATTGTATGATGGCCTCACTGGCCAACTCGCCTGATCCACATCCATGACCCTTATCGCCCTGCTAATCGGACTGACCATCGAGCGTCTCGCGACGCAGATTTTTCACTGGCGCCGGATGCGCTGGCTGGAGCGGATTATCGACAACGGGTTTTCGCTGGCCGCCCGGTTTTCGACCTGGCCGGCGCTGATCCCCGTCATCGTGTTGACGGCGATTCTCGTTTTGCCGGTTGCCGCGGTCACGGTCGCTCTCGGCGATACCCTGTTCGGCTTTCCCCACGTGGTGCTCGCAGTTGTAGTGCTGTTTTTCTCGCTCGGCCCCAACGATATCGGCGAGGACGTCAATGAGTATTGCAGCGCGCTGGAAGAGGGTAACGAGGAACGTATCGAGCAGACAGCCAGGACGCTGGTAGAGAACACCGTGCCTGAGGAGCCCCTCGAGCGAATTCGCTGCGTCGAAGAAGCGGTCTGCATCCAGGCCAACAATCGGCTGTTCGCGGTGATTTTCTGGTTCGTATTGCTTGGGCCACTGGGTCCGCTCGGCGCGTGGGCCTACCGCGTGACTGACCTGGTTCGGCGTCGCGCAGTGTTCCAGGCAAGCCGCGAGGAGAGCGATGCGGCCACGATCACGCCACTGAGGGACGCGGCCGTAGCGCTTCATGGATGGCTGGCCTGGATACCCGCAAGGCTCACCGCGATTGGTTACGCGGTGGCGGGACATTTCGACGCCGCGCTGGCGGCATGGCGCGGTGGTGCCGAAACGCAGGCTGCCACCCCCTCCGAGAATAGCGAGAGACTGCTGGCCCGGGTCGGTATAGCGGCGCTGGCGCTGGAGGCCGAACAAGACGAGGACCTTACCGCTCGTGGCGTCCGGGGTGCGACCGCAGCCAAGCGACTCGTATTCAGGTTGCTGCTGATCTGGGCCGTCATCATATCGGCAATGACCCTGTACGGCTGGACCGTGTGAGGCGTGCTGCCCTAACCCTTCTCATCGTAACGCTGCCGACGCTTTTCGCCTGTGACAAACCTGACGCTCGGCAATCCGCGACGGATGTCGCGCACGCCTCGCGCATCGTGACGCTTGCGCCGAATCTTGCCGAACTCGTGTTCGCCGCCGGTGCCGGCGATACGCTCGTGGGCGTCAGCGCTTACTCCGACTTTCCGCCGGCCGTGGCGGCGCTGCCGCTCGTCGGCGACGCGTTTACGATCGACCAGGAGCGCCTTGCGATGCTGCGCCCGGACCTGCTCCTCGCCTGGGCGAGTGGCACGCCCGCACACGTCGTCGACGAGCTGCGACAGGCGGGCTACCGGGTCGAGGTCATCCGGACACGCAGCCTCGATGACATATCCGCGACCCTGATCCGTATCGGCGAACTCGCCGGCACGCAGGGGGAGGCTCGCGAGGTTGCCGCGGAATTCGCTGCCGCGCTGCAGGACCTCGGCGACAAGTACCGCGATACCGAATCGATTCGCGTGTTCTACCAGGTGTCGAAGCGGCCGCTGTACACGGTCGGGCCCGACCACTATGCGAGCGAGCTGATCGCGCTCTGCGGCGGGCAGAACGTGTTCGGGGACGTTCGCGAGCTGGCGCCCGCAATCGATGTCGAAGCGGTCCTCGGCAGGGATCCCGAGGTCATGCTGGCCGGCGACGATGCAGGTAGCGATGCGTTCAGCGAATGGGACCGCTGGCCCTCGATCGCCGCGAACCGGTACGGCAACCGGTTCCTGCTGCCGGCGGACGAACTCAGCCGGCCGACCCCCCGCGTCCTGACGGCCGGTGCCGTCATTTGCGAGTCGCTGCAGATCGCGAGAGAGAGGCGCTCGGAGCAGGCTGCCGCCGCGGAACAATCCTAAGCGCGGTCGCGGTTCCAGAGCACTTCGGTGCCGCCTTCCATGCGCGACAGCACGCGCGCGTAGACGAACAACAGATCGGATAGCCGGTTCAGGTAGCGCAGCACCTCACTCCTCACGGGCTCTTCATCGGCGAGCGTCTTCGTGCGCCTTTCGGCGCGGCGGACGATGGTGCGTGCGAGATGGCAGGCAGCCGCGGCGGGGCTGCCGCCGGGCAGGATGAAGTCCTCGAGCGCGGGGAGGTCGCTGTTGTGCTCATCGAGCTCGTGTTCCAGCCGGTCGATCATGGATTCCGTGATCGCGCTGTGACCCGGGATGCACAGTTCGCCGCCGAGCTCGAACAGGTCGTGCTGCACGTCGGTCAGGCTGGATCGTACCGAGTCCGGCAACGCATCGTGTGACAGCACCACGCCGATTGCGCTGTTTGCCTCGTCGACGGTGCCATAGGCTTCGACACGCGGGCTGTCTTTCGGCGTCCTGGAACCGTCGCCCAAACCGGTGGTGCCGTCGTCTCCGGTGCGCGTGTAGATCTTGCTGAGTCGTTTACCCATGGTTATGGCCTGGCGTATTTGAGTTCGATGAATGCGCTGCGGCCCTGCATGCGAAAGTCCGCGGCGGTCTGGTAATCGGTGTCGAGAAGGTTTTCTACACGTGCGTTGAGCTGCAGGTTCCTGGAAAGCTGT
>Ga0193948_1000072_pt1 | contig 14314 bp, 10 predicted proteins | sample FRT_12_MG_FD_161659 | JGI IMG/M metagenome (GOLD analysis project Ga0193948, IMG submission 161659) | Sediment microbial communities from the Broadkill River, Lewes, Delaware, United States - FRT_1-2_MG | ecosystem: Environmental > Aquatic > Freshwater > River > Sediment | place: USA: Delaware... | reverse complement strand
GGTTGTCGACGTGTCATTCGATGACGCTATCGAGAAAGTGACGGCGGAACTCGAGAAAGAAGGCTTTGGCGTGTTGTCGGACATTGATGTCGCGGCCAAGATGAAAGCAAAGCTGGACAAGGATATGCCGCGCTACCGAATCCTCGGCGCCTGCAACCCGGCACTCGCTTTCCAGGCCATCTCTGCTGTGGAAGATATCGGCCTGTTGCTGCCGTGCAATGTGCTCGTGCGCGAAGACGCAAGCGACAAGGTCCACGTCGATTTCATGGACCCCGAGAGTGTCTTGTCTCTGGTGAAAGATCCTGGCGTCGCGCCGCTCGCGTCAGACGTGAAAGACCGCCTGCAACGCGTGCTGGCGGCCCTGTAGGATCAAACTACCAGCAATCGTCCGAAGCGCCTGACTTACCTTTGGCGCCAGTGTGAGTAATATTCAGGCTGCCGCAGTAGGTGTCGCGTGATAACTGACCGTGTAGCGGGGCGGCCGTCGCAGTCCAGGTGGTATCCGTGACGTTTGAAAGAGACAATGAATATACGGCGTCCACATCGCCCGCCACCGTTGTTGCACCGTCGTCGTCCACGATATACGGATCAGCGGGAAAGCCGAGGTCGGTTATGTCCGCGGCAAAACGCTTGTTGTCCATGAAGAACTGCTGCTGACGGTCGGCGACCTGAAGCAGCGAATTCTGTGCGATTGATCGCTTCGCCTTGATCACATAGCGCTCATATGAGGGGTAGGCGAACGCCGAAAGGATGGCGATGATCGTCACCACGATCATCAACTCGATCAGTGACAAGCCACGCTGAACATTTCTTGATTTCGCTGGATTCTTATTCATCGTTCTTACAAATCCTCATCTTCGGCCAGGTACCAGAAAGTGCGCCAGCGCGTCGTTGCATCGACGTTATCGATTTGCAAGTCGGGCCGCAGGATCTTGTTGGGCGGTACGGAGACAACCTCCGAAGGAATGCCGAGAGACCGCAGTTCGACACTGCGATCACTCTTGCTCGTCGGCTGGTCCGGATTATCCGGATCGTCATCACTAGTGTCGTAGTTGATTACCGATGTCGCATCCTGCAGGGAGACTGCATACAGGCGGCCAGAACCTTCACTCGGTGAGCACGATGTTGCGCCACCATCGTTTTGCGGAAGGTAAGACGTAAAGAACACCTTGCCTACAATCGTAAGCGGCGTCGCCAAAACCTTCTCGCCGGGTTCCTCAAGCATCAGACGCCACCCCTTGCTCAAGTCAACTGCACAGGGAGTGTCCGATTGCAGGCAATTGCTTGTAACGTCCCCGAGTTCAATTAATTGAACGTTTTCGTCGACGCCGCTGCCCGGTGCGGTATGGCGATCCTTGAGCATGAACATGAAGTTAACAGTCATGCCATCCGTATCGAGCGGATTGGGTCGGTTGCCAGAACCAATAACAACGGCGTCGAACATTCCATTACCGTCCTTGCTTGGGACGATGTCCGGGCGATGGAAGAAACGGCGATCAGAAATTATGCCCATGGCGCCACTCGTGTGGCGGCCGAGGGAGGCGAGCAGTGTCAGTTTCCACTCCGCAGTATCAGGACCCTGGATATCGGCACGCCAGACGTTACCGCCCGTATCGCCAACAACAATGCGGTCCGTAAGACCGTCACCATCCGTATCCGCTGCGGCGAGCGTCGAAGGAATACTGTCGACGAGTTTCGGGTGCTCGAATACCGTTGCTGAACCACCGTTGCCACCACGTGCTTTCCAGATCAGCTCGCCCGTCTCGGCATCAACAATGTATATCGCATTACCTTCTGAATCGTCGGTGCCAACCACGCCACGCGTGTCCTTGTTCATGTCGTAACCGCCGGCGAACATCACTACCGCTCGAGGTCCGTTCGCAGAGTTGATGAGCCCTACACGCGGATTCGAAAACGTGTAACCGAGTTCCGCGAAATCTCCGCTCTTCTCGATCGTCCACATCAGGCGCGGCTTCTCGGGATTAGTGATATCTAGCGCGTAATACGCTTTGCCACCGCGCCGCATACCGACGTAGAGATAAACCTTATCACCATCGTTCGCCACGATAGAGCCGTCGAAGTTACGGTCTTGCAAGAGAGCAACTGGTGCTCCGTCAACGGTATACGGATGTTTCATTCCGCTGCCGTTCGCGCGCAGTGTCTTCTGAGCCTTCATTGCGTTGCGGGGCATGAACGCCCAGACTTCCTCACCGCTTTCGCTGCCGCCGGGATTCGTATTGCGAATCATGCGTAGCATTCCGTCGTTGGTCGCAACGGCAAGATAGATGGCAGAGTTTGACGGGTCAGTATAGGAGCCGTAAGAGCCATAGTTGATTGGTAACGGGCGCGAGTGCAGCGCGTCGCCAAAGAGCCACTCGCGCGCTTCACTCGTGTTCTTATCGTCGTCGAGGTCGTCAACATCGAGGCCACGAGCAAAAGCGATGAGTTCTTCAGCTTCTTTAGCGGTGGCGACGTCGAAGTCAGATACGAGGCTGGCTGCGAGGGTAGAGTCGACGTTGAGGGGTGCGAGTAACGAAGTCGTGCGATCGTAGTAAATGGTGCGTCCACCGAGGCCGTTGGCCTCCTCAGGGCTGCCATTCACGAAGCCCGGGATTTGCTGTCCGGCACCACCACGTGCGACTACTCGACCGTCACGCCCGGCAACTTCGCTCGTGTCCGGTTCCGGATCTGGCAATGTGTTGGGATCCGTCCAGTAGGTCAGCGCGTCGAAGCTAATTCGGCCGTCAGCCGCAATCGCCGGGGCGTCGTTTATGTCGACGAGCGCAGCGTCGGCAGATGAGTCGTTCGCACCGGTCAACTTGAGCTTTTTGACATTGCCGACCCAGGACGGGCGCGCCTGTTCGTCAACCTGGAAAAGCGCGATATATACGTTGTCCGTTATCTCTGCGCGGTTGAATACGTTCACCGGGACAGAGGCTGCGACGAATGTCGTGCTGACACTAAGGATTTGCCTGAAGACTTCCTCTAGCGTTGCCACGAGTTCATCAGGATCCTCGGACAAAGCCAGTGGTACGCCGGTGCCGCCGGCACGTGCATAACCGCGAGTCGTCGTGTTGATCTTCGTTTCGTCCACGATGAAGTAGGAGATGACATTTTGCTTGTCATCCAGAGCGGGCACAGTCCCATAGCGGTCATTGGCGAGGTCGGCGTCGTTCAGGTACTGAATGACATCGGAGAACTGGGCCTGGGGGGAGCCGAAACCGCCAGATAGCACGGGCTTCTCGATAGCGTCGTCAGAGTCATCGTCCTGGTTTGAAACCTGGAACATGACGTTGACTGTATAAATCTTCGAGCACGCACTCCCAGCGTCGAACGGGGTGATGTACTGCGGACGAAAGTCAAAGCCGGATTCTTTGGTTTCTATGGCCGTATCCCAGGAGATAGCTGGCTGATCCCAGGTGAGCTCCGGGTCTAGTTCATTCAGGTTCATTTCCTTCGACGTGCCATAGTCGGTGTACCCATTGTGGGCGTTGTAGACGCCCTGCCCTGTCAGGTAGCGGAAAAACTCAAAAAATAGTTCCTTACCCTGGTAGGAATGACTGAGATCACCAATTGGTGTGGGCATCGAGGCAAGAATATCGTCGAATCTAGCCTTTGCACCGTTACCATCGTCCTCCTCAAATAGCCTGAAGCCCATGGCGATATAGCCGCCATTACTGCAATAAGTTTGGCCGAATCCTTCGCAGTCATTAATGTGGTCATGGTTGAGCATCAGGCCCACGCGCACGCCCTCGAGAGGGTCGAATACTTTCTTCAACGCTCCGCGAAGGACGTCGAAGAAAATATAACTGTCCTTTTCATCATCCATGTAACCTTCTGCAATAAGGGTTTCGCACTCACCCTGGGTGCAGGCTCTTGCGGCGAGGTTTGGCCGATAATCGAGTGAGAACATGACCATCGGTTCACTACCTTCCGGCAGGCCCGCGCCTGGATTCATGTAGACATCGGTGTCGTCAGCATGCGCAGCGCCGATCGTAAAAATCAACGAGGCTAGCGCCGTCGTAATGGAGGCTTTCAGGAACTTGGAATCCATACCGGTATCTCTACTCAATATATTTAATTATTGCTTCGGCACGAGCACGAGCACACCTTCGGAGATCTGCTCGCGGCCGAGGCCGTCGTCAACTCGGTCAAATGTCGTAGTCACGCGAAACGATGCACTGCTGAACTTGTCGAGGCTGGTCGACACTGCACGGGGCGGCGGCCGGAAAGCTGCGCCTGTCCGTTCTACGCGTGCTTGCAGGTAGTTGTTTGCCACCTCGCTCGCAAGCACCGGATCAGTGACGGGCAGGTCGTTACGGTTGCAGCCAGTCTCGCCGGCCGTGCATGCGGTGTACCCTGTATCGCCCACCACGGGTGTCGAAGCGGGGCTGGCAACAATCGCGTCGGCAAGGGCCTGCGCTGCCTGCGCGGCAGCAACTTTTGATTCCTCGTTCTGTGCCATGAACAAGCTGATATTGCTCGAGCGCATCGACGAAATTGTGTACAGCGTGATAGCTACGAGGAACATCAGCGCGACAACAAGGATCGCGCCACCCTGTTTTTTTCTCATTGGCATAGGTTTGGTTTTCATACTAGAAGCCCATCATTTTCATGGTACGAATGTTCTGAATCGACACGCTCGTCGAGAACACGCGACGGTGGAAACTGTCCCCTGGAATAACATCCGGGGCATTGCTAATCGAATACGTCTTGTTGTTGACGTAACGAGTGTCGATATCGGTAGTACGCGCAATCAGGAAAATACGGGCCGCAACCACATCCTGCATCTGTGTGAGCGTTGGATTGGTCAGGTACACATTTGGATGGCCGTCCTGGCTTGTATCGATGCCATACTCGATCTGGAGATTTTCGATGCCGGTCGCAAGACACTCCGTCGTCATGCTTGGCCCGGCGCCACTCAAAGCTTTCCGGCACAATGTGGGGATGTCGTCACCGGGTGTATCGGCAAACTGGCGAATGTAGTAAATGCTGGGGCGGAAAGCCCAGTCAGCGAATGGAGGATCAAAAGGCGGCAGTGGTGATGCCGTAGGTTCGATGCCGCTGAACAACACGCCGACTGTTCCGTTGGTGCGTAGGTAAGCACCGTTCGCAGACGGTGTGGTTTCGGCTCCGGCAACTCGCTTGATAGCAACTACATCTGTCCCATCCAGGATTTCGCCACCATCGAAGCAGGAGTGAGCGGCGCTCGCCGCGGCATTTGTCGCATTATCGATCGCCATGATCGAAAGACTGTTACCAGCTTCGGTTGTGCGATATATCCAGTTGTCCTGCCCAGCCGGACCACAGGGCGTGGCGATTGCCAAGTCACCGTCGTAGGAAACGGAGTCCGGAATATGCAGATCAGAGTAGTGCCCTGCCATGCTGATATCGAAGGCGATTTCGCGTAGCGCGAAACGAGCGTTATCCTGCATGCGGCCGATGTTTTCATCCTGTTTGAAGCTGTAGCTGTTGTTCACGAAGACGGAGATGATGCCGCCTGCCAACGCCATCGACAGCAACATGGCTATCATTACCTCAACTACTGAGAAGCCGTTCTGGTGTTTTTGTTGCGTGAAAGTCATTAGATATCCACTCAGATGGTCGGGTCGATGTACGTGGGAATCTGCATGATGCGGCGAAACTCGTTGTTCGCGCCGTAGTTGCCGCTGGCCGAACCGCATGCGCTGGCGTTTCCATTGCTCATGGACGCAGTACCTCGCCAGACGATCGTAACGGCGTAGGTTCCTGCAATTCCGCCGACAGGGCCGCCGATGCAAAGTGTTGGTAGTACGAGGCCTCCGGATCCGGTGTTGCCGGCCGTCTCGAGGTTGCCGTCGAGAACCTGCTCCCAGAACCAGAGATCATGAGTCGCCTTTTGTTCGGCGTTGCAAACAGCGGCGCCGCTGCAGTTTGGTGCAGGCTCCGCGCCACGGCTACCGCCGCCGATTTCACCTGCCGCGAGGTAAACGTTCATTGCGTCGCCATTGATTCGCATGTCTTCGAGCAGGCCATGTGCAATCTGCGAACCGGACGTGCGCTGCAGAGCCTCGAAATTGGATTGCTTCGACAAGGTCTGCAATCCAGCTACAGCGAGCAGGCCCACGCTAAATACGATCAACGCGATCAATAGTTCGATAAGGGAAAATCCGTCTTGTCTCGTGTTATTGCTCATCGCTCGTTCCTAGGTACAAACTGGTGCGCTCGTTTCGCTGAGCCGGGGACGACCGGACAAATCGATGACCATGACCTTGGCGTGTTTTGCACCCCGCCTGTCGCAGACCGTAAACGAACCGGAACTACCGTTCAGCGATCCATTCCATACACGACCGTTTGGGCGATACATGATGAACGTCGGGAACTCGCCCGACTGAATCGTCAACCCATTTGCACCTTCTGAAGATGCGACGATGGCTTCGTCGTTATCGACGTTTCGATCGCTGTCGCGATCAGAGAAAACAATCCAGCCTTCGTTCCAGCCTACAGCCTCGCAATTTGTACCGCCCGAGCTCGGGCATATGGTTACGCGGGCGTTCGTAGTGACTGCAGTACTGCGTGCCTGGTGAATGGAAGAAACGAAGTCGTTGATCGCGCCGGTCTGGCGAGCGTTAGACACGAAGGTGTCGAGCGCAGGAACAGCCGCCGACAACAGCAGTCCCGCTAGACCGATCGCTATCATGAGCTCAATTAGCGTAAATCCGTTCTCTCGACGCATAACATAATTCCTAAGTATTAATTTTCTGCCGTTTCGAAATTCCTGGGCGCCTCGAATTGCTGACATCCACGACGAAATACTAGAAGTTGTGCGATTTTCGGGATGAGACACAGGTCGGATTTGCAGCAAATCGACACTACCTGGCAGTAATTTTGTGAACTGTGCCCGTTGTTATGTCTTTTCAGAGACAAAAGCGTCGAACGTACAAACTTGCTTCGCTCGTCCTGATTTTGTGATCTCAGTCAAAGGATTCGACATGAGTAACGATCATACTGCCGTTTCTACAGGAGCGTGTTATGAAGCAGATTTTCGCTATTTTGGTATTCGTGATCGGTTTTACCGGGCTGGCAAAAGCCGACGTCTGGAGTTGGGTCGATGCAAGTGGCAAGACGCATTTCGTCGACACGATGAAATCGATCTTCACGTGGGTCGATGAGGCTGGCAACGTTCATTACAGCGATATGCCGCAGCACAAGGACGCTGTTCCCGTAGAACTGGTTTGGGTCTCGAGCGGCACGCTGGATAACCTGCAGGCCAGAAACGACGAGCCCGAACCTGGGGATGCCTACCTCGGAGAGTCATCAGATGAGCGGGCCGAAAGAGAAAAAGCAGACGCTTACTACTGTAAACGCGCAAACGAAATATATGACTCGTACGTTAGCGCACCGAGCCTGTATCGGACGAATGACAGTGGCGAACGCGAGTATCTGAGCAAGGAAGATGCGGCCAAGACGATCGCCGAAATGCGCAAGCAAAGAGACGAACGATGTCGTTAGGCGCCGTCGAGTCCGGGGTGTCCGCCGAACTGGACTAGGACTCTCAGAGCTTCCGTTAAATGGAATCGACGTCCAGGTCCATCGTTGCGCCTGGATCTGCCGTGGCTGCTGCAAGATAGCCGTATGCGCGTGGCAGGACGTGAGTACAGTAGAATCGGGTCGTCGCCAGCTTCGTATCAGCGAAGGCCGCATCAACGCTTTCTCCATCGGAACGTAAAGCCAATGTCGCTTTCGCGAGGTAAGCGCCGCCGAGCACTACACCGGCCAGCATCAACAGGTTAACGGAAGCGGTACCGATCGCCGCGGGGTTTTCAGTCGCATTGTCGCGCAGCCATGCTACACCCTGTTCGAGTTGTTCGAGCCCTTGCCGCACGTCGCGGCCGACAGACTGCAGCGCGTCATCCTTTTCCATGGCATCACATGCGCCCCTGAGCTCACCAATCAACGAGCCGATCTCGCGGCCCTCGTCCCCGAGGATTTTGCGGCCGGCAAAGTCGAGAGCCTGGATGCCCGTCGTGCCTTCGTAGATAGGCAAAATTCGGGCATCACGCATGTGTTGCGCCGCCCCGGTTTCTTCGACGTAGCCCATGCCGCCGTGAATCTGCACGCCCAGCGATGTCACCTCCTGGGCCGTTTCGGTATTCCAGCCTTTTACGACCGGCGTAAGTAATGACAGGCGCAGTTCGGCCGCCTTTTGTGCTTCCTCGCGTTCGTCATGGTGAAGCTTGTCGAGTTGCGATGCCGTTGCGTAGGCCAATGCACGCATTGCTTCGGTCTGCGAGCGCATGAGTAACAGCATGCGGCGAACATCAGCGTGGTAAATAATCGGTGCGCGTTCACTTTGACCTGGTACCCGGCCCTGGACCCTGTCATGCGCGTAGCTCCTTGCCAGCTGGCAGGCTCGTTCGCTGATAGCCACACCCTGCAAACCAACCTCTACCCGCGCGTGGTTCATCATCGTGAACATTGCGGCAAGGCCCTTGTTTTCTTCGCCGACCAGGTAACCAATTGCACCGTTGCCCTCGCCATAGTTAAGAACACATGTCGGGCTACCGTGAATGCCGAGCTTGTGTTCTACGGAAGTGGCAACGAGATCATTCCGTTCGCCCGGATTCCCATCTGCGTCGAGAAGAAACTTCGGCACCAGGAACAGCGAGATACCACGGATACCCTCCGGTGCACCATCGATACGCGCCAGCACGAGATGGATGATGTTCTCGGTGAGTTCGTGGTCACCCCAGGTGATGTATACCTTGTTGCCGAAAATTCGATATGCGTCGCCATCCGGTATCGCCTTCGCCTTGACGGCGGCGAGGTCGGATCCGGCCTGAGGTTCTGTCAGGTCCATTGTTGCGGCCCACTCGCCGGTCGTTATCTTTGGCAGGTAGGTTTGCTTCAGCTCGTCGCTGGCATGCGCTTTGAGCAAATGCGTTGCGTCCCTGGTCAGCATGGTCAGCAGGGAGAAGGCCATGTTTGCGCTTTGCCACAATTCCGAGGTGGCGAACTCAACGGTCTCGGGCAGGCCCATACCGTCATGCTCGGGCGATCCACCAAGGGCTGGCCAGCCGTTTTCCACCAGCTGTTGATTGAGCTCTGCAAATTCTGCAGGAACCTTGACCGTGCCGTCCGTAACACTGACGCCCTGTTCGTCACCTATGCGGTTAGTGGGAGCAACGACGTCGCGCGCAAAACGACCTGCCTCATCGAGAATCGGATCGACATCGTCGATTTCGACGCCTTCATAAGCGCTGAGTTGGAGAATCTCGTCGAGTCCTGCGGCGTAGCGAAGGCAGAATTTGATATCGTCCAGCGGTGCGTTGTAGTCCGTCACGGGTATATTCTCCGGGCAATCAATTTGGTGGTTGAGGCGAACAATCCAAGGGCCGTTAGAATATCTGATATCCGTGGTTTTCGGCTATACCACAAAGAAGTGATACGGCACCCGGATACGCGACTAACACTACTGTCAGTCGCTGATCCAGACCTTGTCGATAGTGGTCGATGGAGCTATGGCGCCCTGTGAGAGCAATGCGGTCTTGATCCGGTCGAGAGCTGCATCGGGCCGCTCAAAATCATTGGTCCAACGTACGCTCGTGAGCCATCGTTCGGCATCGGCAGGTGCGATGCCGTAGGTGTTGCTGATGAGCTGTGCCGACTTGTTGTCATGCCTGAGTTTTTCACAATAGGTGGCAACGATATCAAGTACCGTTCGCAGGGAATCGGCCTTCTTTTCAAGAAAGTCACTACGCGCGGAAACGACGAAAGCCGGCCACGGTACTTCGCGCTCACCGATACGCCGAAACTCTCCGCTGTCCACGAGTGGCTGCGTCATGTGTCGTTCCCAGAGAAAAATATCGGCACGACCTTCGGCAAGAGCGGCGCGCGCACCATCGAGACTATCGACGACGACGAACTCCATGGCCGTCGGGTCAATCCCGCGCGCTATCGAATCGACGACAGCAATGAGATGTGAGCCGGAACCGAAGCGGCTAATGGCAACACGCTGTCCTGCTGCAACGGCGGTAACCGGCCCGTCGGCTGCAACGTGTATGCCCCAAACGAGGGGTGACTCGACGTAAATGCTTACGAGTCTATTGTCGCTGCCCTTGAGGATGTCGAGGACGGCACCCTCAGTAAGGACGAGCGCAACTTCAATTTCGCCATCGCGCAGCGCGGCGGTCATCGCACCCGTACCACCGGGATAGTCGATAAACTCGACATCCAGACCGGTACCCGCGAACGCGTTGTCCGCTATCGCGAGTTTCCAGGGCAGGTTGAAGTGTTCGGGTACGCCACCGACCCGCATTCTGTTTGTCACGCGCTATACTCGTTGTCTGGCCACCGCACATCGCGGCTGGGCTAAAGGATAGCCCATCCGTGCATCAGGTAAAGCGCGCGATGATTCAGATACCCGAGTTCCTGGTGCTCCCGGTGAGCTTGCCCAGGTTCACGTCATAGATGGCACAGACAACCTCACGATCGCCTTGCTGGCTCCAGCTTTCCTTGGTCGGGTACAAGGCTGCAATGTCGAGTGACGATGTTTCGTAGTCGAGGCCCACAAATGACTCGAAACGATCGAGGCATGCGTCGAATGACATCTCGCTTATCGCATCGCTGCCCGGATACGTCGGCTGGTCCAGGTCGAAAATCGCGAAGACTTCATTGTCGTGCGGTTGTGAGCACGGTACGCCGGGAAGGTCCGATACCTCACCGGTTTCCTCGTTTACCAGGGAGCCCGTGTTGTCGAAGCAATCGCCAAGCTGAATTGTAAAGGCATCAACATTGCCTTCAGAGACGATTGCGTCGGCGCTATCGCGGTCAGCCTGCGTCGAGACGTTGTAGGTAATCACGCCCAGGCCGATCAGGGCGTAGATAAGGAAGTTTTTCATAATGCCTCCCTGCATATGGCGTTCCGTCGCCAGAACCGCTTAGCTTGGCGGGTTGCAGGGTTTTCTCAAGGGCACGAGTCTCGCTTCTGAAGATCGCCGCGCTGCCGTGAAGCGGCGCGGCTGGCCTTGTCTAATCTGCCTGAGCGTTTTCTCGCATCCAGTTGTCCATGATGCCGATGCTGCAGCCGAACTTGCTATGGCCTTTGCCGAGGCTGAGTGCCGCAACAATCTGCTCGCAGGAGCAACCGGCCGTATCGCTGGTCGAGTAGCTCCGCCCCGGGCCCTTGCCTTTGGACGAACTGGTGTCGAACTCGAAATCAGCATCGGTCAGTGCCCAGCGATTCGTACCCAGCCTGTTTGTCGGTACACCCTCGGGAATCGAGGTGGCCGGGCAGGCATCGAGGCTGTCAAATACACCATCACCGTCCTTGTCCTTGGTCAGGAAAAGAACAAGGCCATCGTGATCGGACGATGCCAGTGGTGTTGAATCGTCCTCGATCAGATACTCGGCCGCATCGACATTACCGCGACCGTACTCGAGACCGCGCAACGACATGTCGAGTGCAGAACTCGTCAGGGCGTGATCAAGTAATTGCGCACTGCCTCTGAAGATGAAGGAGTAGCGTTCATCCGCTTCGATCCAGGCAGAATTGTTAATGAGATTTGGTTCGACCAGGTCCGGGCCCGACAACATGTTATCTGCCGGGACGACGTCACCCACGATTTGACCCATCACGTCAACGTAACCGTCGCTGAACTCATAGGCGTTGAAGTCGCCCGTGACCACGAGGTGCGCGTCCGGGTTGTCAGTCTGGATAGCCTGCACTTTCGCAGCAATCGACTGGGCCTGCTGCAGGCGTTTCTGGCGCACCCTGTCTCCTTCGCCTGGATCGTCGATGCGGCTGAGTGAGCGATTGTGAACGACCATTACCGCAACCGGGAAGTTGGACCCATCTTCGACGTTGCGCCCTTCGAGCAGCAGGGGTGGCCGGTCGTGCAGCGGCGCGAATTCACCGGGGAAGTCCAGCAGTTCGTCTTTTCCTAATTGCGTGACAGCGTCAACTTCAATCGTGTCGCGCACGAGAAAGCCGACGTCAATCGTGCCAACGTCGTTACCTTCTTCGAGATAAGCCGTGTAGATAACGGTCGGATCCAGTGACGCGATGATGTCCGCAAGATCCTCCAGAACCGTCAGGCTCTCAACTTCCTGGATACCCAGTACATCGGGAGAGTCGAGAACATTGACCACGTAAGCGGCGAGTTTGCTGCGGCGAACCAGGTATTCGGCTGAGTCGGCAACGAAGTCATTGCGCTCCCGGCCGACTACATCCGTGTCAATTGGATCATCGATATCGTCGAAAAGGCGCAACACGTTAAGACTGCCCACCGTGAATTCCGCACGATCGCGATCCCGCACAGGCGCGGGCAACGTTGCTGGTGAGACCGTCAAGGCGGTTGGCCAGAATTCATAGCCGCCGAATTCAAAACCGAGCACGCCCACGGCACTGAAATGCGAGCCAGCGGGAATCACCTGGTTGTCCAGTCCGAGTTTGTTCGGATCGAGCTCGAAGACTTCGGGGTTGCCATCCCACACGGGCAGGCCGGACTCGCCCGGGAACTCGATTCCCGGCTCACGGAATGTCCGCGACGATGCGGCCGTAATGTGTACTTCGGCAATCGGATCGCTGCCGAACTCCTGATTGGGTCCGGTGACAGTGCCGTTTTCGATCCGGATCAGCATGCCCTCGTAGCACTCGAACTCGATGGCGCAGCTCGGATTTGCGGGATCGGGCGACGGAGTCGTTGCGTCGAAAACAACCGGGTCTGGAACCGCTCCTGAAGCAACGACAGTTACCTCGGGGTTTTCGGTGAACTCGGTAAACCCGAAAAACTCGTCGATAGTGCCAAGCACGTCGACCATGTCACCCGCGCTGACGGTTGGGGCGCTGCCCTGGAATACGAAGATACCGTCGGACGTATTCACATCACCGTCAGACCGGTCGGGTGGTGTCTGCATGAAGAAACCGTTTGGCGCCAACGCCGTCACGACGTTGTTTTGCGATAACACGACCTTACCGTCGTAAGGGCTGGAGGATTCGTCGCCCTGGATCTGGAAGATTTCGAGCTCGAGCGGTCCTTCGGGTACGAAGCCCTCCGCGATGACGATGTTCTGGAACGCGAATGCTTCATCGCCACCGTTCGTGCTGGCGGTCAGCGTCAGTACGAGTTCCGTGCCGGTGCCGATGAGCGGTGTAGAGAATGTCGCCAGCACGTTGCTGAGAATGACGCCCTGCATCGTCATCGGGTCATTCAGTGTCCTCGTTGCGCCGCCCGCAAGCGTGTAGGTGAACGAGGAGGATTCGTCAACGCCGCTCTCGAATGCCGTCATCGAAGGACCACCGTCTATGCTGTATGACCAGACGAAGGTATCGCTGCTTTCGAAATCACCCATGGCGCCCATGTCGATCAGCAAGCCCAGGTCGGCGCCTTCGGCAATATTGAATGACCAACTTGCGCTAACCGGACCGCTGGTGTCGCCATTGACCGTGTCGGTAACACCAAAGAAGACGTCGAGATTGTTGTCATCGATGATGCCCAAGCTGTCCGGCGGGAATGTTACGAGGCTGTCGTCAAGAACCGAAAACGGAATCGTGGCGGACACCCCACGTTGATATTTCTGGAAACCGTCTCCCGGAGACGAGAAAGCGTTCTCGAACGGGTTATCCGTGCTGTTGAGATTCTGAGAGGCGCTCTCAACCATGTCGAAAGCGAGCACGTCCAGCGGCAAACCACCTTCACGGATTACAATGTTCTGGAAAGCAAAAGCCTCGGATCCACCATCAGTCTGCGCGGTAAGTGTCAGTGTGAGTTCTGATCCGGTTCCTGAAATAGCGGCACTGAACGTCGTCAGGATGTTCGTCAGTATCTCGTCCTGCATGGTCATCGGGTCGTTAAGCGTTCTGGTGGCCCCACCAGCCAGTGTGTAGGTGTGCGACGCGGCTTCATCAACGGCATTCTGGAATGCCGTCATTGTCGGTCCGCCATCGATGCTGTAGGTCCAGGTGAAGATATCGTTTCCCTCGAAGTCGCCCATGGCACCCATGTCAATTGACAGGGCGAGGTCGGTAGCACCGGCGATATTAAAAACCCAGGTTGCCGAGACCGGGCCACTGTTATCGCCATTCTGGGTATCGGTTACGCCGAAAAATTCGTCGAGGTTGTTGTCGTCGATGATGCCCTGGGAATCGGACGGGAAGCTCACCAGGCTATCGTCAAGAACCGAAAAAGGAATGCTTGATGAAACGCCTCGCTGGTACTTCTGGAATCCGTCTGCGGCAGATGAAAATGCGCCGTTGTAAGGGTTGGTGTAACTCAGAAGATTCTGGCTGGTGCTGCCTGTCATATCCGAGGCAACGACCTGGGCATGAGCACCA
>Ga0193948_1000067_pt1 | contig 14791 bp, 13 predicted proteins | sample FRT_12_MG_FD_161659 | JGI IMG/M metagenome (GOLD analysis project Ga0193948, IMG submission 161659) | Sediment microbial communities from the Broadkill River, Lewes, Delaware, United States - FRT_1-2_MG | ecosystem: Environmental > Aquatic > Freshwater > River > Sediment | place: USA: Delaware... | reverse complement strand
CCGCCACCTCGGCAAAGCCGGAATCCAGGTCAGTGAGCTGTCATTCGGTTCCTGGGTGACGTTTCACACCCAGGTCGACGTCAAAGACACGGTCGAGATGATGGCGGCAGCATACGATGCCGGCGTCAACTTCTTCGACAACGCTGAGGCCTACGCGAACGGCAGGTCCGAAGAGATCATGGGCGAGGCCCTGAAACGTCTCGGCTGGCGCCGCGGCAGCTATCTCGTCTCCACGAAGCTGTTCTGGGGGCTGCACGACAATCCGAACGAGACCAACACCCTGAATCGCAAGTACCTGCTCGAGGGTATCGACGGTTCACTGCAGCGCCTCGATCTCGACTACGTCGACCTGCTTTTCTGCCACCGCGCCGATCCTGCCACGCCCGTCGAGGAAACGGTCTGGGCGATGCACAACATCATCGAGCGCGGCAAGGCGCTGTACTGGGGCACCTCGGAATGGGAGGCGGCGGATATCCAGTCAGCGATCGATGCTGCCGAGCGCTACAACCTGCACAAGCCCGTCGTCGAGCAGCCTGTCTACAACCTCTTTGAAAGGCACCGTTTCAGCGACGCCTACCGGCGCATCTACGAGGACCAGGGCTACGGCTCGACCACGTGGAGCCCGCTCGCATCGGGTACGCTCACCGGCAAGTACCAGAAGGGCGTACCGCAAGGCAGCCGCGGCTCGCTCGAGAGCCTTTCCTGGCTACGCGACCAGATCACCGACGCCGACCGCCTCGCAAAAGTTGCCGCACTCGAGCCGCTCGCAAAGGACATGGGCGCGTCGCTGGCGCAGTTTTCACTGGCGTGGTGCCTGCAGAACCCCTGGGTGAGCACGGTGATCACGGGTGCGAGCCGGGTCGAGCAGGTTCACGAGAATATGAAAGCGGTTAACTTCGTCGACAAATTTACGCCCGAAGTGGTCGCCGAGATCGACGGGATCTTCGCCTGACGCCTTCGCCCGGCGAGAGCGTCAAAATATCCTCGATAACCGCAGGCGCTACTTCGCTTCCATCAGCACCGTCATGGAATCGGCAATCACGCCGTCTTCCTTTGCAGCGGCGAGGCCCTCGTCCGACGACAACATGTCATTAAGTGCCTGCATGTCCTTGACCGCGATGACCAGCCCGGTCAGGTTCGGGTTGTCCTCGCTCTGGAAGGTATGCACGTGTGCCGCGCCATTGCTGCGGAACAGATCGTGGCGGCTGTCCTCGCCGCGCCATGCCGCGAGCCAGCGATCGGCGTCTTCGACTTCATGCAGGATCATGACGTGCGGGTGGCCCATGCCTCCACCCTGCATGCGATGCTTGCCTTGCATGCGCCCTTGCGGTGGCGCGGGAGGATTGTTGCTGTTCCAGATGTCATTGGAGATGCGCCACTTGCCATCCTCGCCCCGGAGCCAGGTCTCGATGAACTTGCCGTTATCCACGACGCTGTCGCCGTCCATGATCTTGTAGCTGCCGATCTTGTAGGCGATGTTGTCCTGGATCGTAATTTCTTCGATCGTCGTTTCGCCGGTCAGTCCGGCGTCCATCATGCCACCGAACGTTGCGCGCACGCCTTCGGCACCGCGCATCATCTCGCCGTTGGGCGGCATGATGCGTGCGTCGCTCGCGTAGATCATTGTCAGGGTGTCGAGGTCTTTGGTGTTGAGCGCCTCGTTCCAGGCGGTCGACAGGTCCTCGATGATTTTCGGATTACCGGGAGGCGGAGCCTGGTTGCAGGAAGCGATTACCAGGGCCACGCCGAGCGGAACGATTGCGAGCAGTCTTTTCATGGTTTTTGTCTCTTGAGTCGGGAGAGGCGAGGATCAGGGCTTTCTGAACAGGAACGTGAAGCGGTCGGTGTTACCCGTTACGCTGCGGCGTCCGACCTCGAAGCGCAGTTCGTCGTCGGCCCGGTAGTGGAGGTCGCTGTAACCCACGAACTCGAAACCGATGTCGAGCATCTCCTTGACGACCAGCACGGGATCGATGCGGCGCCGATTCTCCGGGTTGTCGGGCTCCATGTGCCGTTTCGTATGATCGACCACACCATACAGGCCACCGGACTCCAGCGCGTCGAATACCGCACGATTCATGCGCTCGCGGGATTCCGGATCGAAATTGTGAACATTCCGGAACGTGAGCACCATGTCGACACCGGAAATACCGAAATCGAAATCGTCGAGCGCGTAATAACGGCTGCCCTCCGGACGGCGGATGTTGTCGTCGGTCTCGATCACTTCCACCTTCTCGAAGCCGGGCTCTGTGAGCAGGGACTCGGAGACGCGGCGTGTGCCGATCGCGACGTACAGCTTGCCTTTTTCAGCCAGCACGGGCGCGAGCACGCGTGTATACCAGCCGCCCCCCGGAATGAGTTCGAGCACTGTCATATCGTCCTCGAGGCCGAAAAACTTGAGGGTCTCCAGCGGCTTGCGGTTTCGGTCGCGCTCCGCATCGGCCGCCGGGCGGGATTCGGCGGCGAGCGCAGCTTCGACTTTCGCATCGATGTCGCCGGCCTGGGCGAGGCCGGCCAGGAAGAACAGGACAAGCGGGAACCAAACTCTCACGGGCATGCTCCTTCAAACTGGCTGATTGACGCGCCGGCGCGGCGGATCGCCGCGCCGCAGGGTTGCGCAAGACTACCAGCTTGTGAAGGTCCGTGCCTACCGGCACGCGCCTGCCGTGTTAACCGACGATCTTCCAGCTGCCGTCCGGCTGCAGGCACGCCGTGCCGCTGACTTCCTGTCCCGGCTCACCGCCTACGGTGGCGTCGAGTTCGAATTCGCGGCACGGGGAACCGGACGGTTCTTCGTAGGTGCGCGTCGGCGTTACCGTGTACTCGCGCCCGTTGTCCGGATTCGTCCAGGTCGTCGATTGCCCGGTACGGTTGCTGTTCAACGCCTCCGCGGTCTTCATGCGATCGACGTCGTCCATGTTCTGGCCGACCTGGCGGCCGATCATGGAACCGGCCATCGTGCCGATGATGATCGCGGCCGTCTGGCCGCTGCCGTCGCCAACCTGCGAGCCGAGTACGCCGCCCAGGACGCCTCCGATGACCTGGCCCTGCTGGGCATGTGTCGTGGTCTCGCAGCCCGTCAATCCTGGCAGAATAAACACCGAGGCGGCGACCGGTATGAGTACCGCCCAGCCTCTGACTTTTCCGTTGTTATCGCTCATCGCTCATGTACCTCCATATTAATGAGACGAAATTCGCCTCCAAAGGGTTCCATCATCGTGTGGCTGCCTCGGATTTCCTGCAGGCAAGCGGCCTATTGTAGGAGCGCTTCTCGAAGCGCGACCAGCCACAAAAAAGCCCCGCTCGGGGCGGGGCTTCCCAACGCGTGACAGTCAGGTTCACTGTCCCCAGTAGAACCGTCCCAGCAGTGTGTACGATGTCACGTCGTCACCCCATTCACCGAACAGGCCGACGGCGAATGCCGGCGTAAAGCTGTACAGGCCGCCGAGCACCAGCGCGGTCTCGTCGCCAGTGTCGTTGAGGTCTACGTACTTGATGGCGCCTTCCAGCTCCACCTGCTCCGTCGCTGCGAAACGCATGCCGACGCCGAAGCCGAAGCCGTTGTCGTCCTGGCTGCCGAAACCTGGCACGTCGATTTCGACGTACTCGTACGACAGGCGCGCCCAGGCATCGACGACGTTCGACAGCTCCGTGTTGTAGCCGACACCGATGTCGAACGTCGTTGCGTCGATGCCGAAGTCGAGGTCTGCCGCCGAATACGATGCGAATGCATGAAAATCTTCGTGAAACGCGAACGAGCCGTCTATGCCGAGCGCGTCGCCGTCGACGTTGATGTCGTCGAAGTCGATCATGCCGTAACCGAACGACAGCCAGTTGTAATCAAAATCCTCGGCGCTGGCCGCGGCCGAGAACGCGAGGAATACAAACAGTAGTGATGAACGCAACATGACGTTCTCCTTAGCTTTGCCCAAGTAAGTCGAATGCTAACGGGGTGTGACACCCGCATTGTGCTTCGGTTCACAGATTCGACGAAATGATCGATACGGTCAATTTAAAGTTGTGTTTGCGTGGCCGAATGGCGTATTTCATGGCCGTTTGTGGCACATAAACAACGCAAATGCCGTCGTGTAAACTTCGCACATGGCCGCCCGTCGACCGTTTCTCTCCAAATCGCGCCTGATTTCCGCATGGCAATGCCTCAAGCGCGTGCACCTGGAAAAGCACCACCCGGAGTATGGCGTTATCACTCCGCAGGTCCGTTCGCTGTGGGCAACGGGCCATGAGATCGGTGCCATAGCGCAGCAACTCTACGGCACGCGCGACTCGGCCGAGATCGAATTCGACAGGCGCGTCGGGCTAATGCTCGCGAAGACGCGCAGGTTATTCGACGGCGGCGCGGACTTCCCGATTTTCGAGGCAACGTTCCGGCACGAGGGTGTGCTGGTCCGGGTCGACGTCTTGATGCCCGATGCCGGCGGCTGGCGCATGATCGAAGTGAAAGCGTCGACGTCCGTGAAGGACTATCACGTACTCGATTGCGCCATCCAGGACTGGGTGCTGCGTAATTCGGGCATTGACGTCACCGGCGTGTCACTCGCGCACGTCAACAACCGATTCGTGTATCCGGGCAATGGCGACTACGACGGCCTGCTGGTCGAACACGACCTGACGGATGAAGTGCGGACGCTCGAGCCTGCGGTGGTTGAACTCGTAGCTCGCGCGCGCGAAGCGGTGACCGGACCTCGGCCCGATGTAAATGTCGGCGCTCATTGCAGCAGTCCGTATGACTGCCAGTTTATGGAGTTCTGCTGGCCGACGAATTTCGACTATCCCATCGCAGGGCTCGGCGGCGGCAAGGCGAAACTCGGCGAATACGTCGCGCTCGGATACCGCGACATCCGTGACGTGCCCGCGGAACTCATTACGGCAGAAACGCAGCAGCGCGTACACCGGGTTACCTGCAGCGGCGAACCCGAGTTGCTCGATGGCGCCTGCCGCACGCTGGAGGGGCTGGCGTACCCGCGGTACTACCTCGATTTCGAGACGATCGCACCTGCGGTACCTTTCTGGGCCGGCACGCGGCCCTACGGCGCACTTGCAATTCAATGGTCGTGTCATATCGAAGAGGCGCCGGGACAGTTCAGGCACGAAGAGTTTCTCGACCTGTCCGGGGACCCGCCCATGCGGTCGCTGACGCTCGAGCTCATCGAGTGCCTCGGGGACGAGGGGCCGGTCTTCATGTGGACGCGCTACGAGGAAAGTGTCCTGAAGAACCTGGCGGAACTCTGTCCGGACCTCGCCGCACCGGTCTCGAAGATCATCGATCGGCTGTTCGACCTGCACCCGGTCGTCAAGGAAAACTACTACCACCCGAACATGCTCGGATCCTGGTCGATCAAGGCTGTAATGCCCACGATCAATCCCGACATGGACTATGCGAAGCTCGAGGGCATCCGCGAAGGCACCGCGGCGTCCGACGGTTTCATCGAGGCAATCCAGCCGGACGTCAGTGCCGCTCGCAAGGCCGAGCTCGAAGAGCAGCTGCGGCGTTATTGCCGTTTCGATACCGAGGCCATGGTCGAAATCGTCCGCTTCCTGACAGGTTGAATTCCGGCAATCCGTCGCTATTTCGCATATCGTGAAGTCGATTTTGATTGAACGGTTGAACAGTGGTTACGAAACGCAAGAAAACAAGCAAGAAAGCCGGCAGTAAACCGGAGGAAAAGAAGGCCTCGTCGCAAGCCGGCAAAGCGTCCGGCGCCAAATATGTGCTCGTCGATTTCGAAAACGTGCAGCCGAAGAACCTGGAGCTGCTCAAGGAGTATCCGTTTCGGGTCCTCGTGTTCATCGGCGCAAACCAGACCAAGTTTCCGCGACATTTCGTCGTCGCCATGCAGGCGCTTGGCGAGCAGGCGGATTACGTGGAAATCGCCGGCAGCGGGCCGAATGCGCTCGACTTTCACATTGCCTATTACATCGGTGAGCTCGCGGCCAAAGAGCCGGATGCGCAATTCCATATCATTAGCAAGGATCGCGGCTTCGATCCCCTGATACAGCATCTCACGGGCAAGAAGATCAGGGTTCGGCGCGAGAAGGACCTCGCCGAGATACCGGAACTCAGGATTCCGGATACGACAAGCCGCGACGAGCAGATCGATGCGATCGTTAAGAACCTGCGCCAGCGTGGTCACTCGCGGCCGCGCAAAGTCAGGACCCTGCAGAACACGATCAACACGCTGTTCACGAAGAAGCTCGACCAAGCCGAGCTGGATGACATCACGGACGAGCTAAGTAAGCGAAACCTGATTGTCGTCAAGCAGAACAACGTGAGCTACCGCCTGAAGCGGTAGCCGGCATAACCGGCCCAACGGTAATTTGCCGGCGGTGCTGAAGGCCGGGCTTGCCTTGTTACCGTAGCTCTTGCTGCTACAGTGTCTCGATCCAATCGGTCAGCGTTCGCGCCTGGAAGCCATAGAACGGATTGTGGCGGGTACGCAGGAAATAGTCTGACGTAAGCATCAGGACGCCGGCTTCTCCACGTGGCGACAGTGCCCCGAGCCTGAGACCCGGTTCATCGTAGTGCTCCGTGGTGCCGTCACCATACACGATGTCATCCGGGCGAAACGGTATTGCGATGTGGGACAGGGAGTAGATGCCGGGCGGCCATGCCAGGTTTGTCGACTCGGGCACAGCCTGTGTCTCGTCGGCGGCCAGTGTATAAGCATCGAGTTTGTTGCCTGAGCGGTCTCTATTGCGAATGACCGTTACCGAAAAATCGTGCGGCGCCGTCGCTTCGAAGTATTCGACGACGTCGCGCGGCCGGGCCTTCATCAGGTGCAGTGCCGTACTGTTGCGATTGATGTCGTAGACCACCAGCTTGCTCTTGTCGGCGGGGAGCCGGTCATACAGCAGCGTTACGATCGCGCTAGCGGTTACCGTGTTGTCGACGACGGACTGAAACGTGAGTATCGGTGGCAGTTTTGCCACTTCGACCGGGTTGGCGAGCTGTTCGTGGGTGCGCCGCGAGACGCGGTAGATCTCCCACACCGCCCGTTTCGGAAATGACGTGAATTTGAACGGATCGACCTCCGGCAGGATCGAAAGCCACCGAAACTGTTCGAAATAGGGTAGCCAGGAGAGTGCCGGGTGCAGATTGGTGACGATTGCTGCTGTCGAAACCGCAATCGCCGGCGACATTAGCACGATGCCGTTGGCGCACGGCATGTCAGCCAGTTCCTCGCATTTGAGCGCATAGTCGATCGCCAGCAGGCCGCCATTCGAGTAGCCCGCAATCAGCAAGGATTTGTCCGCCCCCGGCAGGCCGGCCGCATGGCGCATTGCGATGCGGACCGCGGCCGTCCAGTCTTCCCATCGCGCCTGAATCAGCCCGCCGACTGCGAATCCATGGCCGGGCATGCGTGGCACGACGACGTTGTAGCCGGCCCCCGCGAGTGTCTGCGCTGTGGCGAGCATTGAATAGGGGGAATCGGACAGGCCATGCAGAAGCACGGCCACGCCGCGCGCAGAGGGCACGGTTACCTGGTAAGAGCGATTCCAGTTTGCCGGAAAGCGTTCCGGGCTACTGAGACTGCCGGTAGAGTAGCGATCGACAAGGCTGTCCGGCCGGCCCCGGTCCACAACTTTTTCCGCGATCTCCGCGGCGAGACGCTGCTCGATTTCGAGGTAGGCTGCCCAGTCCGTCCGGGCTTCGTGACTCGCCTGGAATTCGTGGTCGAACCGGATACGATGCTCCGGCCCGAGTTGAAGCATTTTGCGCGATTCGAAGGCCCAGCCGAAATAGATGGTCAGCAGTAATACGCCGATAACGGTGGCAATCCACCGGATGATCTGCAAGGCTCGTTTTATCAGTGGTGCATTTTTCACTGAGCGACGAGCATGCGAATCTCGTCATCAAGCCCGGTCATCTCCCAGCGAGCGAGCGAGATGGGAATGCTGTCGATGCGATTCAACGTATCGAAGAAGTCCTTCAACCGGAATTCTTCACCCCGGTCTTCGATCTGTTTCGCGTAGTCGGCCAGCGTGCGCTCGAGCAGGTACTTGCCGGTCACGTAGCTGGTGCCGTAACCCGGCTGGCGCAGGTAGAGATGCTGCTCGAAAATCAGTAACTCCTTCTCGGTCTTCATCCAGCCGCGGGGCGTCCATTCCATGTGAACGCCGCCGGCCTCTTCCATGGTCATCTCGTTGGCGTGTGCATATAGCGAGCCGAGTCCGCGTGCGGCACGTTGCGCCAGCAGTATCCAGACCAGTTCGCGCGAGCGCGGGCTGTCTGCATAAAGACCCGCATGCATGAACATCTCTTCGACGCCGGTGGCCGTGCCTTCGTTGCGGCTGTCGAAGATGTTGTAGAGCAGCGCACCCTGGCGCACGGGACTCGGGTGCGGTTCGGTGTCCATGCGTGCCAGCTCGATCCAGTGATAGAAGTGCGTGAACAGCGGCGCAGGATCGTAGTGCGCCGTGATCCAGAAGAAGTTTCGCGTTTCCTCGGGCACGTAAGATCCGAGATGATTGAGCAGGGCAGGCCGCATGTAGTCGGTAATCGTGACGATTTCCTTGTCCTCGAGGAAATTCATGATGCGATCGACGGCCTCGCGTGCCTTCGCGTCGTATTCCTCGGGCGAGTTCGCGGCAGCCATCGGCGGCAGGTCCCGGTTGCGCTGTTCCTCGAGTTTCAGCGATGACCAGGCGCGGTCGAGCTCGCGCTGCAGCAAGCGGACCTCGTCCTCCCAGGTGAGCGGCACGAGGTGCACGTTCTGCTGGTACCAGGTGTAGTTGTCCTTGCCTATGCCGGAGGGTCCTGTTTTTTTCGGGGCTTCCGCTTCCAGCCAACCGGCGAGTTCCAGCGTGGCCGCGTGGGCGTTCGCGATTGCCTTGCGAAGCTCCGGATTTGCGCCAACCCTGTCCTCCAGCAGCTCGAGATTCTCGAGATCGTCGCGAATGTCGCGGATGCCCGTTACCCAGAGATCGCGCGCGTTACCGGTCAGGTTCTCCCGGGCCTGCTGCGTTAGCGGCGGGATTACGCCGAGTTCCCCGATGAGCCGCTGTTCCTCGTCTTCCGAAAGCGGGAACTCGTAGGTCCACAGTTCGACAACAGCATGATGGGTCGGCCCTTCGTGAGCCGGGACGTCGCTGCGGTAGGTCCAGAGCGACTTGTAGAAGGCGGGATCGCGCGCCCAGGGTTTCAGGACCCGGCGATTGAAGTCGAACCCGTTCATCTCGGCGCGAACGAGATGCCAGTCCACCTGCTCGGGAATAGGCCAGTCGCTGATGTCGAATGCATCGAGCCGTGCGCGCAGTTCGAGGTACTGCGGCTGGCGCGCCTCGAAGCGCTCAGCCGTGTAATCGGGTGCGCCGTCGAGCAGCGGCGGGGACTCGAAGGCTCGCCAGTCTTCGAATAGCTGGACGAGATCGTCGTGCGTCGATGCCCTGGCGTTACCCGGCGTTGCAAGGAGGAGTAGAACGGCAAGCGCGCTGACGTTCGCCAAAAAGGAATTGCGTTCGGTCATGATGCTCATTCATTGGCGGTCCAGCGGCAACTATACCGCGAGAGGAGGGACGCATGTTTCCGCAAGCAAAATAAAATGGGCGTGGCGTCAGTACGGGCGGTACGGTCGCGTGAAGTGGATGGCCAGACCGATGAGCAATAGCGTGAGCGAAACCCACATCGATATCCGCCAGTAGCTGGTCGCCGACTTCACGATCCTGAACTGTTCGACGTAAATGGTTTCACAGGCGCCGTCGCCCGTATCGGTTCGCGTCGTGCTCGTGCCTCTCTTGCTGCCGCCTGCGCCACCATAGCTCGAGAGGTAGCCCTTGATCCGAATCTGGTCGCCAACCTTGATCTTGCGAACCTGCTTGCGGACGAATTCGTCATCGGAGATCAGGTGATTATTCGACAACTGGTTCATGTCGAACGCGTCCCAGGCCTGCTGGTCGCGGGTCTTCACGTTGCAGGTGAAGATGCCATTCCAGAAACTGATCTTGTGCAGGCGTTCGTTTTGCGGGTTGTTGCCCCATATAACGCAGACGTCCAGCATGTTCAGGTGGTCTTTGGCCCGGGCGTGCATTCGGCTATTGCCGTCGTGATGCCGGTACGAAACGATCATGCCGGTGATCTCGTATTCGTATTCGGGCTCGATGTCGTAGCTGACGTCATTGAAGTCGACCTGGAACGGTGCTTTCGAGGTTGGCGTCTGGAGCGGCTCGCTCCCTAATTCGGGCAGGTACTCGATGTTTCCCGGCAGGTCATTGCGGTGCCAGAACGAAACGAGCAGCCAGGCAAAGCTGACCGCGAGCAGGATGCGGTTGAACTTCATGGCACCCAGCGTACAGCGAAGCGGGGGCGGGAGAGGAAGACGAGGGTCGCAGTTTTCGGCCTTCAGCCGCTGTTCATACAAATTTCAGCGAGCGTTAAGCGGTCCCCGCATATGCTGCAGGCGACACTCAGGGAAATGGCCACAGACGGCCCGCAAGGAGAACGCCATGAACATCGTGATCGCCGCTGAAAAGTCCAGCATTGCGACGTTATTGAGTGAATTCGTCAAACGTCACGTCAACCCGGAGGAGATCAAGGTCTCCGAGAATCCGGATGAGACAGGCAGCTTTTTTGTCGGCCTGCAGTGCGAACGTTTCGTGCTCTCGCCGAGCGGCGTGTTCGCCGCGGACAAGCTGCGGTTGAGCGAATGACGAGAACCGGGCCGGTACCGCCCGGCAGCGCCGTTATTCCTCGCCGTCTTCCGGCGCGGCTGGCGCCAGGTCGCCGGTCGTATCGGAAGGTGGCTCAGGTGCCTCGGCCGGTTCCGCCGGTTCGGCCGGTTCAGCCGGAGCTGCCGGAGCTGCCGGAGCTGCGGGTTCGGTCATCGCGCAATCCCATCCCCAGCCTTCGAGTTGGGCCACGAGACCGGCCGCCTTTTCCTCGCAGTAACCTGCCTGCTGCGTTGCGCTCCAGAGCACCTGGTCTTCGCCAGGAGCCTCCGTATCCTTGAAGTAGTGCACCTCGCACGGCACGCTCACGCCGGGTTCGGTCATGACGACGACACGACGTACCATGTCGCCGTACGTGCAGGCTGTCTCCGCGCCCTGCGCCAGCGCGAGTACGGGAAAGCCCAGAAAAACAAAGCTCATAAGGGTGGCATGTCGCATGATAGTCACCGTTTGCCGTTGCGAATTTCAGCAGTATAGCAACGTGATAGACTCCCCGGCCTCTGAAATTACGGGGCGGATTACCATGTGGAGACTAATCGGCGGCGCGCTGGCAGTTCTTGTTCTCTCGGCTTGTGGACGGCAGGACGCGGCTGAGCAGGCGCCAGCCTACGATTTCTCGAAAGATCCCTACATCTGGCTCGAGGAGGTCGAGGGCGAGAAAGCGCTGGCCTGGGTCGAAGAGCAAAACGCGGTTTCACTCGGTCACCTGCAATCGCTGCCGACGTTCGATCCGCTCCGGCAACGGAATCTCGAAATCTACAACTCGGACGAGCGCATTGCGACGCCCGCGATGCGCGGTGATTACGTCTACAATTTCTGGCGTGATGAAGACAATGTCCGCGGCCGCTGGCGGCGCATGTTGCTCGATGACTACGTCGACGGCAGCGATGAGTGGGAAGTCATGCTCGATATCGATCTGCTGGCGGAGGGTGAGGATGAAGACTGGGTCTGGAAGGGCGCGCAGTGCCTGCGGCCCGAATACCGGCGCTGCCTTCTCAACCTGTCGCGGGGTGGAGCGGATGCCGTCGTCGTTCGCGAATTCGACGTCGACACGAAGACGTTCGTGATGGACGGCTTTTCCATCGCGGAAGCCAAGCAGCAGGTTAGCTGGATCGATAAGAACGCGATCTGGGTCGGCAGCGACTTCGGCGTCGGTAGCCTGACGGACTCTGGCTATCCACGAACCTCCAGGCTATGGAAACGCGGCGAGCCGATCGAAGAGGCTACGGAGGTCTTCGCCGGGGAGCAGGCGGATGTCTCGGCCGGTGTTTACCGAACCTGGGATCGGGATGACAGCTACGACGTCGCCTACCGTACGCCAAGCTTTTTCGAGAGACTGAATTACCTGTACATGGGTGACGGCAAGTTCGAGCACATCGACATACCGACCGATGCGAGGTTTCTGGGCGTTACGAATGGCCAGATGCTCGTGCAGCTGAAGAGCGACTGGGAGGTCGGGGGGACGACGTACCCACAAGCTGCCCTGATGGCCATCGACTTTGCACGCTTCATGAGCGGCGAGCGCGAGTTCGAGGTACTTATCGTGCCCGGTGAATCGATGGCCATCCCGCGTGGCGGGATCATCACCACGCGAGATTACGTGATCGTGCGGCTACTGGATGACGTCGTGTCGAAGATGCAGCGATTCTCGTTCATTGACGGCGACTGGGTGAGCGAGGATATCGAAACCGGGGACCTTGGAACCATCACGCTGGGCTCGTCCTCCGATGAATCCAACATCTTCTTCTTTACGTACGAAAACTTCCTGACGCCTGACACGTTGTTCGTTGCCGACGATGGCGGCAAGACCGTCCAGCCGTTGCATTCGCTTCCTCAGTACTTCAATAGCGAAGGCATGAAGGCAGAGCAATATTTTGCGACCAGCAAGGATGGCACTCGCGTACCGTATTTTGTCGTTTTGCCAGGAGGGTTCGAGGCGGACGGCACTACGCCCACCTTGTTATATGGCTATGGCGGCTTCGAAGTCAGTCTCACGCCGGGCTACAGCGCGACGGTCGGGCACAGCTGGCTCGAGCGTGGCGGCGCGTACGTAGTGGCGAATATCCGCGGCGGCGGCGAATACGGGCCAGCCTGGCACCACGCTGCGCTGAAGGAGAAGCGGCAGCGCGCGTACGACGACTTTATCGCGGTGGGCGAGGATCTCGTTGCCCGCGGAATTACCAGTCCCGAGCACCTCGGCATCCGCGGCGGCTCGAACGGCGGGCTGCTGACCGGCGTCATGCTCACGCAGCGGCCGGATCTCTGGGACGCCGTCGTTGTCCAGGTGCCGCTGCTCGACATGAAGCGCTTCAATCAACTGCTTGCCGGCGCCTCATGGATGGGCGAATACGGTGACCCCGACACCGATGACTGGGACTACATTAAAGCGTACTCGCCCTACCATAACCTCGACCCGAACGCGGATTACCCGACGCCGTTTTTCACGACGTCGACGCGCGACGATCGCGTGCACCCGGGTCACGCGCGCAAGACGGTGGCGCGCATGAAGGAGATGGGCCACGACCTGCTGTACTACGAGAACACGGTCGGCGGGCACGCCGGCGCGTCCGACAACGAGCAAATCGCTCGCGTGCAGGCGCTCATCTACAGCTACCTGTGGGACCAGCTCGCTCCCGAGTGAGCGGCGCCGCGATCAGCTCACAGGTTCGAAGCGCGCCTGGAAGAATCGCAGGTATTCCGGCTCGTACACCATTTTCAGGCCGCGGATGCTGTCGCGCCGGGCAAACACGTCGACGACAGACTGCGTCACGACGTCCATATGCGCCTGGGTGTACACGCGCCGCGGGATAGTGAGGCGCACGAGCTCCAGCGCCGGGCGGCGGTTCTTGCCGGTCTCTGGATCGCGGCCGGCCGACACGTTGCCGCGTTCCATCGTGCGGATGCCCGACTCGATGAAGAGTTCCGCCGCGAGTGACTGTGCGGGGTAGTCGTCCTGGTCGATGTGCGGCAGGAAACGGCGTGCGTCGATGAAGACGGCGTGGGAACCGATGGGCTTCACGACCGGTACGCCCGCGCGCTGCAGGTTTTCCCCGAGGTAGCGTACCTGGCCGATGCGCGCGGCCTGGTGCTCCTCCGTCGCGGCCTCGCGAATGCCTTGCGCCATTGCTTCCATGTCGCGGCCGGCAAGCCCGCCGTACGTGTGCAGGCCCTCGTAGACGACCACGAGGTTCTGCGCCTTCTTGAAGATTTCTTCGTCGTTGCAGGTGAAGAAGCCGCCGATGTTGACCAGCGCATCTTTTTTCGCCGACATTGTGCAGCCGTCGGTCAGGTCGCAGATCTCGCGCAGAATCTGCCGCACGGTCTTGTGAGCGTAGCCTTCTTCGCGTTCGCGGATGAACCAGGCGTTCTCCATGGTACGCGTCGCATCCAGCATGATGAGGATCTCGTGTTCCCGGCAATAACTGTGCAGTTCGCGCAGGTTGGCCATCGAGAACGGCTGGCCGCCGGCCATGTTCACGTTGCCCTCGAGGCTGATGTACGGGACCCGGTCCGCACCGACTTTCTTGACGAGCGCGTCGAGCTTGTCGATGTCGACGTTGCCTTTGAACGGGTGCTCGCAATCCGGGTCGTGCGCTTCGTCGATGATGACGTCCACGAACGTGCCGCCGGCAAGCTCCTGGTGCAGGCGCGTCGTCGTGAAGTACATGTTGCCGGGGATGTAGTCGCCATCCTTGATGAGGATCTGCGACATCAGGTTCTCGGCGCCGCGGCCCTGGTGCGTCGGCACCAGGTACTTGTAGCCGTAGTACTCCTGTACCACGGATTCGAGGTGGTAGAAGTTCTCGCTGCCCGAATACGCTTCGTCGCCGAGCATGAGGCCAGCCCATTGGCGGTCGCTCATCGCGGACGTTCCCGAATCGGTGAGCAGGTCGATGTAGACGTCGCGGCTGCGCGTCAGGAACGTGTTGTAACCAGCCTCGCGGATCGCGGCTTCGCGCTCTTCGCGCGTGGTCATCCTGAGGAGTTCGACGGATTTTATCTTGTAGGGTTCGGCCCAGGTCCGGTGGCCGGGTTTGATGTCGTTCATGTGAATTCCAGTTGTATAAAAGTAAAAAGGGTGTGCCGTCAGAGCCAGTCGAAATGCGCG
>Ga0193948_1000066_pt1 | contig 14861 bp, 9 predicted proteins | sample FRT_12_MG_FD_161659 | JGI IMG/M metagenome (GOLD analysis project Ga0193948, IMG submission 161659) | Sediment microbial communities from the Broadkill River, Lewes, Delaware, United States - FRT_1-2_MG | ecosystem: Environmental > Aquatic > Freshwater > River > Sediment | place: USA: Delaware... | reverse complement strand
GATACTGTCTAAATTGAACGGCAGCTAACGGCCAAGAGGCGACGTCCGAATGCAGACTCGTTTGCCTGTTGCGAGGTAGCGAGGTACTTCATCTGCTTCGGAAGCCCAAGTATTACCATTGAACCGCACCCGCTTCGCGATTATTGATTCAGTGTAATGAGGGGCTCTAACGATCCCCATAGTCCCGGATCGGCCGTCCCATGGCGAAGGAGTGGTATCGGAGGCGTGATTGCACCGCACGGAATCGCCGTCGTCGTGCCAAGGACACCGCTGCCAGAGCGCCAAGCAGCAGCACGCCGACCGAACCGCCACCGCCCGTTAAGAGCCCTTCGCCCGGACACCCAGAGATCAGGGAGGGTTTGTTTTCGCGTCTCACCGTAGCAATCGCCTTGTTATTCGCAGGAATCGGATCGTCGGTTACCGCGCTGACCTGCGCGCGTATTTCCATGATGTCTCCCGTACAGCGCGTGCCACCGCCGCCAAAGCCGAGCTCCTGTCGCTCGACCTGAAATTCAATCACCATTCCAGCCTGCAACTCTGTGATCTCACATTCAATGCCTTGGCAACTGGAGATAGTGCTGCTGACGATCTCGCCGCCGAAGGAAACGGTGATAGACCGAGCAGCGTCCGGGCCGTTGTTTCGAATCGTGCCACGGTACCGCAGCGTGGTCGGCGGCGTGAACTGATGCGGCACATTCGCCAGTTTTACTTCGAGGTCGGCATCGCCATCGAACACACCGGCCGGAGCGTCACTTTTCGGCCCGGGCACCCCATTCGCCGATGTCCAGGACTCTCCATCATCGGCGGTCGTGAACAGCCCGTCGCTCGTGACCGCGTAATAGCGGTCACCATTCGCCGGCGATGGCTCGAAGAACGAGATCTGCGGCGCGGCCAGATTCGCCGGGCAATTCGCGGCCTGACCTGTAATGCCGGTCATACGCGTCGACCAGTTTGCGCCATTGTTTGTGCTGCGGAAGATTCCGCAGTCGGACGTCACGACCCACAGGGTAGAGGGGTCATCTGTATCAAAGGCAACGAACCGGCCTTCGGGTTGGGTGCTCGCGAAGTACTCGAACTCATTGTAGGCAGGCGGACTCCAGTTTACGCCACCATCGGTGCTGAGCACGACCGGCTTTCCGGTTGCGATCACCCGCATCGGATCGAGCTCGCTGTAGCGAACGTCCGCCGTATGTCCGTCATTCCGCACGTATTGCCAGCTTACTCCGCCATCCACAGAGTACAGTTGACCGATGTGCAACTGATTGGAATCGGTCGGGTGCGGGCGCAACACGTTGATCGGTTGTGGCGGCCGGGTAAGTGGCACCCAGGTAGCAGAGCCACGAGGCAGCTTGTAAGGGCCGGCAGCGCTGTAGAGCGTACCGTCGTTCCCGTAAATCAGGTTCGAGTACCAGTAGTCGGTTAGCTCAAAGGTAATGCCACCATCGCGGCTGACGAGATTGCCGTGATTCGTCGACACGTACACCCGATTAGGCTGCGTCGGGTCGACGGCAAGGGAGGCGACACCCAGGTGCACCCGATTCAGAGACGTCGGCGACCAGGTCACGCCGGCATCGCAGCTTTTGAGGACCGCAAGCGCGCTGTCGTCTTCAGGATTCTGCACGACGAATACCGTGTCCGGCTCAGTAGGATGCGGCACGACATCCTTAATCGTGCCTCCATCGAGCGTGTAGCCACCACCCGGGCAGATGGCAAAGGCCGTCGTCGCATTGAACACCGAAGCGATAAGCAGCATGGTAGCCACGCTTGCGGATCTGTGTAATACGTCCTTTCGGATCATGTTGAACATGGATTCTCTCCCGCGTTTCGTTCTGGCATGCAGCCAGACCCCGATGTGGAGGCCAAACGTTAGGGAAGACGCAATTGAACGGCCTGATCAGCCGCTGATCTTTGCCTGATGTTTTACTGAGAATGTTTGGATAGCCTGAATCGAGTGTCGTGTGACGGTCCATTGGTCGGACGATCCATGCCGACCTGATACAAACGTGACTTGTGGTCGACGAGGCAGGAATCCTCGGTTCTAGCAAGCGTCTGCTATGGGTTGCGGATTCAATCGGTGAGCGCAACACCTAATCTCTAAGTATAGAGAAGGAGGTGTTGAAGATGGGGTATCCGACGAGGATTTATTACACCGAGAAAGACAAGTCGTTGATGTGGGATCGCTGGCAGAAAGGCGAGTCATTGCACTCGATAGCCAGACACTTTGGACGTAGTCATACGTCGATCCAGGGGATTCTGAGCCGCACCGGCGGCATCCGACCTTTGCCACGACGACGATCACGGTTGTCGTTGACGTTGGCCGAACGCGAAGAGATCTCTCGGGGCCTTTCTGCAGGGCACTCACTGCGAACGATTGCAGCGGCCCTGGGACGCTCGCCGTCGACGGTCAGCCGCGAGCTTCATCGCAATGGCGGTCGCCGTCGCTACCGGGCACATGCTGCCGATGAGGCGGCGTGGGATCGAGCGCAGCGTCCCAAGCCCTGTAAACTGGTGCTGAACCGCCCCTTGGCCATGACAGTGGCCAGGTTGCTGCGGCAGCAGTGGTCGCCGTGGCAGATAGCGGGCAGGTTGAAGCGCGAGTACCCCCACGACGAGAGCTGCCGGGTGTCACACGAGACGATCTACAAGACGCTGTTCATCCAGGCCCGTGGCGCCTTGAAGAAGGATCTGGTTCAGCACCTCAGGCGTCGCCGCAGCATGCGCCGGTCTCGGCATCACACGCAGAAGACGCCGGATCATGGCCGCATCGTTGGCGCCGTATCGATCCGCGAGCGGCCGCCCGAGGTCGAGGACCGGGCAGTACCCGGCCACTGGGAGGGTGACTTACTGTTCGGTAGCAACAACAGCCAGATCGCGACGTTGGTGGAACGACAGACGCGTTACGTAATGCTGGTTCGGGTGCCGAGCAAAGACACCGAAACGGTCATCAACGCACTCATCAAGCACGCTCACACTCTGCCTAGAGAGCTGTACAAGTCGCTGACCTGGGATCGCGGCAAGGAGATGGCTGATCATAAGCGCTTCTCCTTGGCGACGGACATTAAGGTGTACTTCTGCGATCCACAACACCCGTGGCAGCGCGGCTCCAATGAACAAATCAATGGGCTGCTAAGACAATACTTCCCGAAAGGCATGGACCTGTCGGCTGTACATCAAAACAGGCTGAACGCCGTGGCGCGAAGACTTAACGAACGACCCCGACAAACGTTAGACTTTGAAACACCGGCTGAGCGTTTTGAGCAATGTGTTGCGTCGACCGGTTGAATCAGCAGTCAATAGCGGCCGTTCAGACAGATTCTAACTCAATGACCGCTTTAGGGCGGTAAGCGGACGCTACGCCAAAACGAACGGCAGCTTTCACCGATACCGGACGTTCAGCGTGATAAAAAGGCCATGCAAGCAGATATCCGGTGAGGGTCATCAGCATTGGTTGACTATAGGGTTGGTTCGATGCAAGCGGTCAACTCCCGGACAGCGTCCGGATCGCACTCAGTTCATCCGCATCAAGCCATACTCCGCCGCAGGCCGGGCACTCATCTATCATGATCGGCTGGCTGGGGCTGAAACTTCGTCGCATCATTACGACATCCGTATCTCTTGGGCATCGCAGTCTCGAAGATGTGGCCACCAGTGATTGGTTGCGGGGCAGGACCTCGTCGACTAGAAACTCACCGAGCAGTTCGTGTGCTTCGTCTACCTTGCTCAGCTCGAATCGATCAAACCAGATACCTGCGCAGCTATTACAGATGTCTGTCTCGAGGGACCCGGCCCTAACCGTCGAGAGATTGTTTCCGCATCTTGGGCAAAGCATCTTCCGGCTACCTTAATGTCTGCAATGGGTCAGCAGCGGTCATATCGTCGACCGTATTGCTTTCGTCGCTCACCCTGGATCTTTCCATGACAGTTGTACGAGCCGTTCCAAAATAGGAACGGGCACCGCGCCGTTGCGCAAAACCACGTCATGGAACTCACTAATGTCGAAGTCGTCGCCAAGCGCAGCCATTGCCTGCTCGCGCAGTTCGAGGATCCTGAGCATGCCCACCTTATAGGCGAGCGCTTGGCCGGGGTTAACGATGTACCGGTCGATCTGCCGGACGATATCCGCATCGGCCATGGGCGTATTATCGCGCATATAGGCAATCGCCTCGTCCCGTGTCCATCGTTTGGAGTGGATGCCCGTGTCCACAACGAGGCGCACAGCGCGCTTCATCTCTTCTGACAGGCGGCCGAAGTTCCGTAACGGCTTTCCTTCATACAGTCCCATTTCCAGGGCGAGGCGCTCCGCGTACAGGGCCCACCCTTCTGAGTAGACCGTAAACCCACCGAAACGCCGGAATAGCGGGATGTCGCTCAACTCTTGTTGAATAGCCAACTGGAAATGATGGCCTGGCGCACCTTCGTGATAGGCCAACGAATTCATCTGAGATTTCTGCACTGCGCGCATGTCGCGCATATTCACGTAGTAGATTCCTGGCCGGCTACCGTCCGGCGCCGGACGGTTATAAAACGCCGTCGATCCGGCATTCTCACGCCAGGGCTCAACGCGACGCACCTCAAGTGATGCCTCCGGCAGTACGTTGAAATATCCCGGTGCTAACTCCATGATTTCTTCAATGAGTGCCGTCGCGTCTGCGAGATAGGCGGCACGGCCTTCATCTGTATTCTCATAATAATTGCCGGGATCCGAGCGGAGATATTCAAAGAAAGCCCCGAGGTCGCCGTCGAAATCAACGCTCTCCCTGATTGCGTCCATTTCACTACGGATGCGCGCAACCTCCGCCAAGCCCAGGTCATGAAGCTCGTCCGCCGACATCTCGGTCGTCGTGTGCGTCCGAATGCGGTTGGCGTAGTATTTGTCGCCGTCCGGCAGGCGCCAGATACCGTTGTTGTTATCGGCTTGCGGACGAACTTTTTCGACTTCGGCAATGAAAGTGCGATAGCCGCGCAAAAACGGGCCGGCCAGCGCTGCTTCGCCTTCCGAGGTCAGGCGATCTTTTTCGTTCCGATCGATTTCCAGCGCATCAATCTTGTTCTTCATATCGCTGTAAATCGGAGCCTCTTGCATTGAATCCGGATCAAAAGGGACGCCGGAGACAACCGACTTCGCGGTGCTGGCTACGATCGGAAAAGTCACCATCGGTGCGACGATCCCCGCACGCACCTGCTCTCGAATGCGAATGACTACCTCATTCATGACGCGTTCCACATCTCGCAAACGGGAGATGTAAGCCTCGGCGTCTGCAACGCTGTCCACTTCGTGGATGTTCTGCATGAATGTTGCCAGATACCCGCTGATATCCCGCATCTGGTTGATGAGGAATTGGTGCCGCCGCCACGGAAAGTTCGCGAGGTCTTGCTCCGCCGAATACTCAAAGACGAGGTAGCTGACTTTAGATGCTTCCGACAGCGCATCGAAATCAGATTCCTCGCGCAACCGACGCAAATCTTCGCGCGTTTCTTCGTTCTGTAACTGAGTAAAAGCGTCTGTGTAGTCGTCCAGCCGGCCATAATCGTCGTCGCGCATACCGAGTTGCGATTTTAGTTGAGGCGATTGTGCGAGTTGACGCTCAAAGACTTCGTCAAAAAATGCAGCAAGACGGGCATCCTCAGTCTGCTCACTTTCTTGCGCCGGTGCGGTCGTAGATGTTTCTGATCCGGGGGACTGTGAAACCGATGTGTTTTCGCCACAGGCGGTTAACCCGAAGGCCGAAATGAGCATTATGATGCTGATGGTTGCGCGTAGATTCATGTTATTGATGTCTCCGACATGGCTAGAACGTGTAGCAACTGGCGTTACTGTAGTAAGCCTTTGCCTTTTCAGGCAGTGCACTGGCAAACACTTTGGATTCTCTATGGCTCATAAACGGCCATTAGATGTTGGCTTCAGGTCTCTCCCCGGCCTTATCAAAGGCCGAGGAGCCGAGGCGCTGGTGGTATCCTAAATTTCCACTTGCGGCCAGGATCGTTTGTGCCAGGAGCAATGCCAAGAACGAACCTATAAGAACGGAGTGGACGTGTAGTACGAGTGGGAAAGGTGGTCTCTCTCCCGTCTCTACGGCAGCTATCTTGGCGAGTGAATCGGGAATAAAGCCCGTCAGCGTGATTACGATAAAGAACGCGGCCATGAACACGTAAATCTACCGGTCGATCGCATTCGTGAGTGTGGTTTCGGACCGGTAAGGACCGGCCTGATTGGCGTGCGGTGTAGCAACGGTTGTCATCAGATGCCCCCTACTTCATCCAACTCCCACGCGGAACCATACCAGAGTTTCGTCGGTGGCTAGACGCTCCCAGCTGCCAATGGTCAGTCCGATTCCGTGGGTGAGATATCGAGCGCAACACACGTCTCGTCCCCAACTACCCATGCGTCACACCTCGACCGCGCGATCGATGTTCCTGTCCTTTAGTCGACGACAACTGCCCTGTACAGGCGACTTTTCGAACAGGTCTCATTGGCTTCGAGTTCTTCCTCGAGCGCATCCGCTTCCTCAGAGTTAGCCCAGGCGCTCTGTACGGCAGCCCATACTTCCAGGCTCGGATACGTATCAACCCACATGAAATGTCCTATTTCGCCCACGACCGAGGTTACCCAGCTACTCGTAATTTCATCATTGCCGGTCATCTCCCGAACCAGCGCGACCCATTTCTTGCCGGTCGCCTGAGATTGTTCTGCGGTAACGCCGTCATTCAGAGTGCACGTCCAGACCATCGTCACGGGGTCGGCCGCTGCAAGTCCGCTCACGCCCAACAGCAGCGATGCGAATGTGACTGTGATGATTCTCTTCATGGTTGTCCCCTTTTGCTGGTTGTTATCTTCAGGCATCAACCTTGAGTTTAGTTGAGAAAATGAGACATGGCGCGACGGGCAAGGTAGAGAACCCTCAGTTTGGGGTCCTCTCCCATGCCGGAGCATCCGGCCGAGATGGCCACACATTACCTGGGGTTTATTGAGAATTATTGATTCGTTACCCAATCTCGCCAGCAGGTCCCGAATTGTCGATGTCCATTGACGAAGAGCGCTGGGCAGCGGTGACTTGACGGGTTATGCTTCATGCGCATGAAGATAGCGCGACCGAACTGGCTGGCCCCCTTTCTCTGCGGGCTGCTTGTCGCTGCATCGACTGCCGCCCAGGAACCCGAAGAAATCGCTCCGCAGAAGGTCCCGGAGGTGGCGTCTCTCGAGCAGGACTGGTGGGGCTTTTTCGAGGGATCACCGGAGGAAATAGCACCGCGCATCGAGACTTTCCTCGAGCAGGTCAACGAAGAGATTTCCAGCCTCGGCGCCCAGAACCAGGAACTCGCACCTGCCATTGTCGGCGCCGTTCGCGATAATTTCGAGGTATACCTGTCATTGCTGGGCGAAGTCGAGGCCCAACCGCAAAGGTTGCCCGAACCACCAGCTACATACACCATCGACGAGTTGCTGGAGGTCGCTGCGACGGCGCGCGAAGCCCGCTTCGACGCCAGCGCCGCGGCCAGCGAAGTCGAACGCGAGCGGCGCATCCTCAACGGGTCAGTCGAGCGGCGGGATGCACTGTTCAAGGAATACCTGGACGCGGTCGATGGCGATGACCGTTGGCTGGCAGGGTTGAGGCTTGTCCGCGCCCGATCTGCGCAAGCCATCGCATCTCGACGTCTCGAGATACTGACGCAAAGCGCCCGCCTCGCCAGCAATTACGCGGAAAAAACAGCAGAAAGGGTTGACCTCGCATTGTCCCGCCTCGGCACGGACGGCGGGGAAGAGGCCCTCGACGAACTCAAGAAAGTCGTTGACGAACGGTCGGCAGCAGTGGAAGCGGCGATCGAACGCGAACGCGAGGCACAGGTCGCCGCAAGCAGCATTGGTGATGACACGGTGCTGGGGCGGTCACGGCAACGCGAGGCACAGCAGCGCTCGCTGGATGCCGAGGTCGAATTGGGCCTCGCCCGCGCCATGCTCGCCGAAGCGCAGGCCCGCCGGTTCTGGACAGAACTCGAGCTGCGTACCGATTTCGACTTGTCGGAAATCGAGGATGCGTCCCTCGACTGGTCGGAGCTTGTCCGCAGCATCGAGGATTACCTGCCGGACTGGAAGCGGCAGACCGAGGACGAACTGCTCGCTGTTCAGGGCATAGACCGAGACGGTCTGGACCGCACCACACGCCGCGTGCTCGACCAGCGTATCGGCACGGCGCAGGAAACCCTCGGGCACATCGGTGAGCTCGAAAGCAGGGTCGCCGATCTGAACTTGCTGATGAGGGCCGTTGACGATGCGATAGCGGAAAGTTCGGGCACGCTTCGGCAATGGCTGAGCAATGCGTATCGGACCGTCAGAACAGCCTGGATACGCCTGACCGAGGTCTCCGGCACTACGCTTTTCTCGGTCAAGGAGACGCCCGTCACGTTCGGCGACATTGTGCAGGGCGTGATCATATTGATTATCGGCTGGCTGCTTTCGCGCGGCATCCGATTTGCAATCAACCGCGTCGGCCGAAAGGAGTCGGTCGGCACACAGGCGTCTCTGTACACTCTCAGCCGCCTGACCCACTACACGATCATCATCGTCGCCGCTTTGATCGCGCTGAGCTCGATCGGTCTGAGCTTCACCAATATTGCCATCATCGCCGGCGCGCTATCGGTCGGTATCGGTTTCGGTCTTCAGTCAATCGTCAACAACTTCGTGTCCGGTTTGATCATTCTCTTTGAGCGAACGCTGCGCGTCGGCGACTACATCGAGCTCGATACGGGGCTGACCGGCACCGTCAAGGCGATCAATGTACGCAGCACGCTCATCAATACCAACGACAACATCGACATTGTCGTGCCGAATTCGGAGTTCGTATCGACGAAGCTTACAAACTGGACGCTCGGCGAGCACATCCTCCGCGTCCGAATTCCCTTTGGCGTCGCTTACGGTTCCGACAAGGAAGTGGTCCGCAAGGCAGCCATCGAGGCCTGCGAGGACGTTCCCTATACGCTGACGCACCTGCGCGGCCGCGAGCCCGACGTCTGGCTCGTCGAATACGGTGACAACAGCCTCAACTTCCTGTTGCTCGTGTGGGTGAATCGGCAGGGCGCACGCCGTCCAACACGAACCCGTGCCGCGTACCTGTGGGCGCTCGAAGATAAGCTCAGTGAATACGGGATCGAGATTCCGTTCCCGCAACGGGACCTGCACCTGCGCTCCGGGTGGCTACCGCCGGGGCCGAACACGCAGGACGATTGATGCGGGTATCGCGTTCGAGTTACGTCAGACGTCGAGCAGGCCGCCGTCGAACCAGACTTTTTGCTTGCCCCTGGTGTCGGTCTGGAAGCGAAAGCCCGGTGGCAGGTCGAGAAAGGGATGCAGGTTTGGAATGTAATCGCCCAGATCCCGGACCTTGATGGCCGTGAAGAAGTCCGCTGTCTGCAGCATCGTCTCTCCGCCCCAGATGTACCATCCGGAACCGCCCTCCTGGGGTGGATAGCGCAATCCGTTCAGAGGCATCGTGCGCAGGGTCTCCAACGCGAGCCCCAGCGCTTCATCCGGATGCGGCGGCCTCGGGTCTACGTCCGCAATCTCGAAGGAACCGGTCAGTGTCGATATAAACATGGGGTCCAAGTATAGCCGAATGTTCCGCAGCCTATCGTTTGAACGTGATGCGATGCTGCTTGCCCGAGCCGCCGTCCGGTTTCTGGCAGGCCGCAGTTGCGTTGTCCCGCAACCATCCACCTGCCTCCTGGACACGTCGCACAATCTCCGGATTCCATACCGGGCTTGCTGATTGTAGGCTAGACGGTGCCATGATCTACGTGTACGCAACGCTCATCACCCTGCTGAACCTCGTGTTCTGGGCCAGCATCATGTTCGGCATGCCCGGCATCTGGCTCATGGTACTGGTGGCGGCGATTGTCGAATGGCTGCAGCCCGGTGAATACATGTTCAGCCAGACGACCCTGTATGTCTCCGCAGGGCTGGCCCTGCTTGCCGAGATACTCGAATTCCTGATGGGCGCGGCAGGGGCCCGGCAGGCCGGCGGCTCGAAGCGCGGGGCAGCATTGGCAATCGTGGGCGGCGTTGCCGGCGCAATTCTCGGAACCGCGCTGCCGATCCCGGTGCTCGGTACGCTGATCGGCGCCTGCGCCGGTGCTTTCGCTGGTTCGCTGGTCGGCGACCGCATGGCGGGGCGCCCGATGGATCAGAGTGTCGAGGCCGGGCGCGGCGCCGCTATCGGGCGCTTCTGGGGAACGACGGCCAAGATGATCATCGGCGCCGTGGTGCTCGTCCTGCTCACCGTCGCAGCCTATTTTCCGGACTGACCGGCGTCAGTAGGCCGTAAGAACCCGGCCGGTCGACGGCGCAATCGAAGTCGAGTTGGCGCCCGAAAATGTCACGGGCACCGACTGCATCGTCATGCCGGTGTTCCTGACCACGACGAAATGCAGGTGCGGGCCACTCGAGTATCCGGTGTTACCCGAATCGGCGATGTATTCGCCCCTCTCCACTACGTCGCCGACACGTACCCGGATCGAGTTCCAGTTCAGGTGTGCGTAAATCGCATAGGTTCCGTCCTCATGCAGGATGCGCACGACGTTCGCGAGCGACATGTTCGACGCATCCGCCCCGCCCTTGAAGTTCTGCGCCGCCACGTCGAAAACCACCCCGCCCCGCGCGGCGAATACGTCCGTTCCCACGGGCATCGCGATGTCGACCGCGTGCTGCGAATCCGGCGTGTTGTGCGTGATCGTATCGGGATACGCCTGGCTGATGGTGTGACCGCTCGAGATCGCGAACGGCACGCGGTACGGCTGTGCCGGCCGGTGCTGCGCCTGCGGATCGCCGACCAGGTATTCGTAGCGGTATTCCAGCGAGGGCTGCACCGCGCCATCGAGGCGCGCCAGGCGGACCAGCGGCATCGCGCTGCGCGGCGGCAATAACCAGCGCAGCGGATCGTCCGGGTGCGGATACTCGAGCCCGCTGATCGTCTCGAATCTCAGCGCGAGTTCGACGGGTGCGAAGTACTCGTTCGTTGCAACCAGCCGGACTGTATCGCCATCGGCCTCGTAGTCGATACTGACGCCGGACCGGGGCGATGTCGGCGTGAGGCTGCGAACCTCTGCGACCACTTTGCCGTCATCCGGGGGCCGGTCAGAGTAGATCCACTCGCCATCGTCACCGCGATACTTGTAGAGCGCCTGGGCCGACGCGACACTAAACGCCACGCAGCCGAGCAGCGTGAACAGCACTAGGCTGTGACGCGTTCTAACCGATGTCGGAACGTACCCAGCCGTTTTCAGTACGCCGAATTTCATAAGCGGGCCAGTACTGGTTATCCAGTTTTAGCGTAATCACTTCGACGGCGCCGTTCCAGGTCACCGTCTTCACACGGATCGACTCATGGTCCTTCTTGTCGGCAATCACGTCGACGAAAGTATCGAGATCGGGGGTCGGTGTCTCGTCAATCTCGATCACGCGGCGCCCCGCCCACAATCCGTATCGCGTCGCGGGCGAGCCGTAGCTGAAAAACGCCACGTACACGCCGTAAGGATCGATGCCGCGCTGCGCCGCCATCGGCCGATGCGGATCCTGCAGGAGCGCGCCCGCCCAGGACACCGCGTGGTCGATGCCGCGGCCGTCGAGCGCCGCGGTCTCGACGTCGACGTCGAGGGCCTTGCCGTTTCGCCATACGGTCACCGTGACCTCGGGTTTCTGCACGGCTTGCTCGAGTGCCCGGAATGACGTCACGACGTCGCCATCGACGGCCAGGATCATGTCACCATTCTGCAGTTTCTTTTCCGCGGGCGTACCGGCAACCAGCCGGGTGACCGACAACGCGCGCCGGTGCAGCGGATTACTTGCTTCCAGCCGCTGTAGCCAATCCTCATCGACGCCCATATTGCGGGCCGCGAACAGCGGCGCATACACGAGTTCCGCCTCGAGCGAATAGAACGGCCGGCCTTCACGCACGGTATCGACGAACTCCGCAACCAGGTCGGCGCCCACGCCTCGATTGAATTGCGCCGCGTCACCGCCGGACGGCACCGGGAAACTCGACCACGTTGCCGCTACGCGCCCGCGCTTGTCGACGAGCACCCCATCGAGCTCACGCGGCGCATTGACGAGGTCGATACCCTCGATGTTCGAATCCCTGAATTGCAGCGTGCGAGACAACGGCAGGATCAGGGGATCGACGGAAGCGACGGTGCTTTCCTGGTGAATCAACTGGTGATCCGCTTTCATGCCCACCACCCATACCGGGTCTCCGGGCCGCAGCGGACTGGTATTGAAAGTGGCCTCCTTTACGGGCGTGTCGCCAATGGTTGCGGGATCGTAAGCAACGATGGCGAGATTGTGCAGCGGATGCAGCTGCACGACTTTCGCATCGACTTCGAGAGACCCGGCAAACGTCACCGATACATCGCCAATTGCCACTGGCACGGTGTTGCGATCGACGACCACGTAACCGCGTTCCGTGTCGACAACGAGGCCGGTTCCGTAGTAGTGCCGATCGGAGACGCCCGACACGGTGTAAGGAAGATCGAAGGTCACGACGACCAGTGACGGCGCGATCGCCCGCGCGCGCGGGTCGTCGTAACGGTTGAAGCGTGTGCTGCCGACGACCGCCGGTTCGGGTGCCGGCCCGTCCGACAAATCCCGGCATGGCCATACGCCCGTCGCGTCGTTCCGCGCGCAGCGCCGCACGGGGAACCAGACACGATCCATGTCGAACGTGCGAACCACCGTGTTGCGGGGGTTGTCGATCGTCACGTAGCGCAGCGGAGCGCTATCGCCCGTCGCCAGCTTGTCGAGCGCCTTCTCGAAATCATCAAGACTGGTGATGTCGTCCTTGCCCAGCTGCGTGATCACCGCGCCGCGCGGTACGGCGGTTTTTGACAGCAGGTAACCCGGGTTGGCGACGTAGACGCCGCGCACCGGCAGGTTGTAGTGCCGGGACTGCTGGTAGGACAGGTTGTTAACGATGGCGTCGCCGAACTCGATGAACTCCGCCGGCGTAATCGCATGCAGGTCGGTCACCGTCAGCGTTTGGCTCACGGATTTGCCGCCACGCTCCAGCTCGACTTCGATTTCCTCGCCCACGTTGTCGTCGAGCATCGCCGCGAGCGGCACGAATTCCGTGACCAGTTCACCGTTGATGCGCAGCAGGATATCGCCGGGCTCGAGCTTGCCGTCCGCGGGCGATTCGGGAATTACCTGCTCGACTACCAGCATCCCGGTCTGGTCAGGGAACGTGGAACGTACGAGCCGTTCCGAATCCTCGGTCAGACCAAGGCGGACGAGTTCGTCGTAAGCCTTGCTCTGGAACATCGTCTGCAGCGTGCCGCGCGTCACCGGCTCGCCCTTCTTTATCAGGTCCAGGACGCGCTCAATGCGGTCGAGCGGCAGGAAAAAGCTGCTTGCCGCGGAATTATTCGCGCCTGCATTCAGCGCCACGACCTCGCCCTCGATGTTCACCACGGGCGAGCCCGATGAGCCACCCGAGGTGCCGGAAGCGGCCTGCAGGTAGAAAGTATTGAAGTCGTTGTACTTGCCGCGACCGTAATCGGGGGCCTGGCGGTCGAGGCGAGCGATCGTCCCGGCCAGGATGGACAGCTGTTCGCCGGCATCATTGCCGATCACGCGGATCTCGCGCCCGATGCCGGCGCCGTCCGCTCGCAACGGCAGCTCGGCCGGCTCAATGTAGCGCAGGTCGTCAGGGTCGTAGCGGAAGAAGCCGAAATCGTGCACGGGATCCCGGTAAACAGGGGTCAGCCGGACTTCCTCGTTGTTGCGGAACACCGCTTCGGCGACGACCGGGCCGGGCGTCACGACGTGGCGATTCGTGAGGATCAGGCCGCGCTCGGCGTCCACGACGAAGCCGGTCGCCTGCGTCGATGAATTCCACTCGGTATCGAACGCGCGCGTACTGTCGACCCGGATCGACACGACGCCGGACGAGATGCGCTCGAGCGTGTTCGACCATGCGGTGTCGTCGGCTGCCGCGGCGGGCAGTGAGAAAGCAACAGCGAGCAACGCCGCCAGTATCCTGAGATTGTTCATAGGGCTCCTGATTCGAGCTCGAATTGTAGAGTATTTAGAGACTCGACAGGTGCCGACCGGTTCCAACTTTCCGATTGCCGATTGGGGACAGTGACTTTAAGTGCCAGGCAATATTGCCTGGCACTTAAAGTCACTGTCCCCATATCTGGGCACCTACGATTCCGGGTTGTAGCGGACGTCCAGCTGGCGGGCCGCTTTTACGTCGTCGAGACGCCGTACCGGCGTGTGGAAAGGCGCTTCCTTGAATGACTCGCCGTCCTCGGCCCGTTTCACGATGTCGGCCATCGCGTTAACGAAATTGTCGAGCGTCTCCTTGCTCTCGGTTTCCGTCGGCTCTATCAGCAGGCATTCCGGCACGAGCAGCGGGAAATAGGTCGTGGGGGCGTGGAAATTGTAGTCGAGCAGCGCCTTCGCGATATCCATTGCCGTGAGCTCATACTCCTTGGCTTCACGCTTCAGGGTGACGATGAACTCGTGGCTCGCCCGCCGGCCCGGAAAAGCGAGTTCGAACCCCGCGTCGCGCAGTCGGGCCTGAAGGTAATTTGCATTCAGCGTCGCGTACTCGGCGATGCGGCGCATGCCGTCGCGGCCGACGAGGCGCATGTAGACGTAGGCGCGCAGCAACACGCCCGCGTTGCCCATGAAGCCGGACAGCCGGCCGATGGTCTGCGGCAGATCCTTCTCGGTGAGCCAGTCGTAAACGTCTGCGCCGTCAACTTCCTTCTTGCCGACGACCGGCACAGGCATGAACGGCAGCAGGCGTTCGGCCACACCCACGGCGCCGGAGCCCGGGCCGCCGCCGCCGTGCGGCGTCGAGAAGGTCTTG
>Ga0193948_1000058_pt1 | contig 16492 bp, 19 predicted proteins | sample FRT_12_MG_FD_161659 | JGI IMG/M metagenome (GOLD analysis project Ga0193948, IMG submission 161659) | Sediment microbial communities from the Broadkill River, Lewes, Delaware, United States - FRT_1-2_MG | ecosystem: Environmental > Aquatic > Freshwater > River > Sediment | place: USA: Delaware... | reverse complement strand
CACGGCAACGCCCGTCATCACCTGGTGGCGGCGCCCGGACAGCATTGCCAGCATGCGCAAGGCGTCTGCCTGGTCCGCTGGCTTACCGAATACCTCGCCATCGAGCACGACGGCCGTGTCGGCACCGAGAACCACCTTATCGGGCTCCGGCGTCACCGCGCAGGCCTTTTCCACGGCAAGCCGCACAACCATGATATCCGCCGTTTCGCCCGGGTGCTGGCGTTCGTCGATGTCGACGCCCGCGGCCGTGAAATCGAGTCCCATTCGCTCGAGAATCTGGCTGCGCCGTGGCGACGAGGAGGCGAGATGGAGCTTCGGAACCGGCATTGCAGACTCGGCCGGACTTCAGGAGCGGTGGTAGGGGTGGCCCGACATCAGCGACCACGCTCGGTACATCTGTTCAGCAAAAATCACCCGCGCGAGTCCGTGCGGCAGGGTCAGATTCGACAGTGACCAGACGAAGCCGGCCCGCGCACGGCAGTTGCCCGAAACACCGTCGGGACCGCCTATGACGAAGCAGAGATCGCGGCCGTCAGCCTGCCACGCCGACAACTTCGTCGCGAGGTCCTCGCTGGCAGGCTGCTTGCCTTTTTCGTCCAGCAACACCATCTGCTCATCAGCGGAGATTCTTGCGAGTAATTGTTCGCCTTCGGATTCAATAGCGCGTTGCGCGTCTTCGGACTTATTGCGTTTAACCGTTGCGATGACATCCAGCCTGAACTTCCAATGGGGCGGGAAGCGCCCGGCATAGATTCGGAAGGCATCTTCGACCCAGGCCGGCTGGCGCTCGCCGACCGCTAGCAGTCGGATATGCATGGCAGAATGCTCCCGAATCTCTGTGCTGGATACGCCTTACCGTTCTGTCGCGGCAAGATCCCCGGCCGGACGCAGCGACCAGAGTTTTTCCAGGTTATAGAACTCACGTACTTTGGGCAGCATGACGTGTACCAGTGCGTCCTGCAGATCGAGCAACACCCATTCGCCGCCGCTCTCGCCCTCCACGCCAATCGGCTTGTGACCCGCTTGCGACGCCTTCTCGATCACGTTTTCGACCAGCGCCTGCACGTGCCGCGTCGACGTACCGCTGGCAACGATCATGTAGTCGGTTACAGTCGTCATATCGCGGACATCAAGCTTGACGATGTCTTTTGCTTTCACGTCCTCGAGCGCTTCGACGACCAGGTCGCTCAGTTGCTCGCTATTCATGCGTGCTGCTCATCTTCATGCGGTATCGGCCTCCTCTGTTTCTGGCTGGTTTTTTGCGTAACACGAACTCTCCATTATTACCGCCCGAACGGAATCGGGCATCAGGTAACGCGGATCGTACCCTCGCGCTACGAGGTTTCTGATTTCGGTCGACGCGATCTCCAGCTGCGTCACTGCGTGAATGTAGACACGACCCTGCAGCTTCTCACAGAGATCAGCGGCCTGCTGCGTCCGCCGTTCTCGCAGGAGTTCGCCCAGCGCGCCCTCGCCGGGAGCTCGCCATCCCGGTCTGTGGGCGACCACAATGTGGGCAAAATCCAGTATTTCATCCCACCTGTGCCACGTGGGCAGACCGAGAAATGCGTCCATCCCTGTAATGAGACACAACGAACGGTCCGGAAATTCCTCCCGAAGGCTCACCAGCGTGTCGATTGAATAAGACGGGCCTTTTCGCTGCAGTTCACGATCGTCGACGACGAATCCCGGCTCGTTCCGCGTGGCAAGCTGCACCATGTCCAGCCGCAACATCGCCGGTGCAAAGGTCACACCACGATGCGGCGGGTCACCGCAGGGGATAAATCGCACTTCGTCGAATTCCAGCATCTGCAGCAGCTCGAACGCGGTTCGCAGGTGACCATAGTGAATCGGATCGAACGTGCCACCGAAGATGCCGATCGGCCTCATCGGCGACGTGCTCCTGCCCGCGCCCTGCTCATGCCGCCTTCTTGCCGGCAAAGGCAAGTCCGAGCACGATATCGTTCGCCAGCTGCCACGGGTCTGCACGCAGCTGGCCTTTTGCCGCGGCATCGCCCTGGCCGACCGCTTTTAGCAGCCGATGAAAAGCGCCTGCGGGAGCGCGACTTACACAACTCCTCACCAGCCCCTGCCGGTTTCGCCAGACCCTGGCCTTCTGCATGGCAGATCCCAGATCGATGCGCTGCTGCACGGCGTCAGACAGGCCGGCAAGCAGTCGCAGCTCCCGGCCGAGCGCCCAGAATACGATGACGGGTTCCACGCCTTCGGCACGCAGCCCGGCGAGAATCCTGACCGCACGCCGCGCGTCGCCCGCGAGCGCAGCATCCACGAGCTTGTAGACGTCGTAACGGCTGCTGTTTGCCACGGCGTTCGCAACATCTTCGGCGGTGATGGGCCCTTCCCCGAGCAGCAACCTCAGCTTCTCGATTTCCTGGTTCGCCGCGAGCAGGTTTCCTTCGACCCGGTCCGCGATCAGACCCGCCGCTGTACGGTCCGGCTGCAGCCCTGCCGCACGCATGCGTGCGGCGATCCAACCCGGCAGCTCCCTCACGCCGACCGGCCAGACGGGCAGGAAGATACCGCGTGCGTCTATCGCCTTTACCCACTTTGACGAAGCGGCGCCCCTGTCGAGCTTCGGCGCGCTGACGATCAACATGAGTTCGGGCCCGAGCCGCTCGAGCAGCTCGACGATCGCGCTGCTGCCCGCCCTTCCCGGTTTGCCGGTCGGAAGCCGCAGCTCGATGATCCGCTGCTCCGCGAACAACGAGAGGTTGGAACTCGACGCAGACAGGCTGCCCCAGTCGAACCACTGCGTTGCGACGTGCGACTCCCGCTGCGTGAAGCCTTTTTCTCTCGCCGCGGCACGGATACTGTCCAGGGCTTCTGCAACGAGCAGGTGTTCGTCGCCCGTAACGAGGTAGCAGGGCGCCAGGCTGTTCTTGAGGTAGGAAGAGAGCTGGTTTGCCTGAATTTTCACGCAATCAGTCGTTGCTGCTGTTGATTTTGATCATACAGGGGCGCGACTCGATGGCAAGCTCGCCGGACGGCTCAGCCGACCTGATCCAGGCTGATCGATTCGCCCTCGAGCAACACCGGGATACCGTTGCTGACCGGGTAGGCGAGCTTCCCGTCATCGGTAACGAGGGCTTCACTGAGCGGTTCCGACACCATGGCACCGTCGCGGTTCGCGAGCCCGCCGGACTCGATCGCCGTATTGATGCGGGCAAGCATGTCGCTCCTGGCAACGTTGAGCCCCTTGTGGGTCACGGGGCAACGAAGGATCGTCAGCAGGCGTTTGTCCATTGATTCCTCGAAAACGGCATTCCGGGACCAGCAAGTCACTGTTTTCAGGGCCTTGCCGTCAATATTGTTATATTATATCATTTCATTTCTGCGGCGCCGCGTGCGGCGCTGTTCCAGCATAACGGCATACCCTCATGAATCAAACACCCGCGAATTCGACGGACTGGCTCGATGGCGCCGCGGTCGGGCTCTCCGGCCTGTGCCTGCTGCACTGCCTCGCGCTGCCGTTTTTCGTGGGCGCGCTGCCGATGCTGATGCCGTTCACCGAAAGCCACCTGCACGCGCAGATGCTGTATTTCGCAGTTCCGCTGAGCGCCGTCGCGATCGGCATCGGCTATGCGCGGCACCGTAATCCGCTTGTCGTGCTCGCTGCATTCGCAGGCCTGGGCCTGCTGGTCGCCGGCGCGACGATCGCGCATGGCAGCCTGGGCATCGTTGCCGATCGGCTGTTCACCGTGAGTGGATCGCTGGTCCTCGCGGCTGCCCACCTCTGGAACGGCCTGTTGTCCCGAAAGCACCGCTGCCTCAGCGTTTGCGACTGAGTACGGCGGCGAGCTCGGCGTTCCTGCACGCCTCCGCCGCGGCAATCGCCTCCGGCAAATCCGCGCGCAGCGGCCGAAACGTCTCGTCGATCAGCCGACAGCGCAACATCAGTTTGACCGCACCGACCTGTTCCCCGGCTTCCAGCAGCCGGCCGAGGTACTGTTGCGCCAGCAACAAGCCCGGGTAGGAATCCTCCCACCGCAACATCTGCTCGAAACACCAGGGCCACGCTTCATCGGGCTCGGGGTCACTGGCAAGCCACTGGTAGATGTGCTCGAGCCCGCCGTCACGATTGCCCCGGCTGACCAGGCCGTACGCGTGATTGAGAACCTGCGTGCGCTTGCGTGCCAATCCGCGCTGCCGCTTTTCCTCTTCGATCTCGGCCGGCTCAGGCAGATCGACATCCGTAAACAGGTTCGTGCCCCGTGTTACCGCTCCCGTCACCGCGAAGAGCACGATCAGGGAATACACCTCGATGACATTCAGCAAGGTTGCCGGCAGGAACGCCAGCACCGTCGGCAGGAACACGGACAGCAGCGCCGCGGCCGGCGCATACCAGTAGCTGCTTCCGCAGCGCAGGATGAAACGATACAGGGCGCGAGGATCGATACTCTGCAGCGGCGAATGTGTAATGACCAGCACCGCGATAAGGGCAGGAAAAACCAGCGCAAATCCTGTCGCCAGCACGGTCGCGGCCGCAGCACCGAACGCGTCACCCGCCTCGCCGACCAGCATGGCCATGAAAAACACCGGGATAACCGGGAACAGCGTCCATACGTTGCCGACAATCGTGAAATACTCGATGCCGGGTGGGGAAGCATCCCGACCCTGCGCGCGCGCCTCCGCGATCATTGTGAGATAACGCAGAAACGCAGGAACCGTGACTACCGCGAGCCAGATACCGAGCATTCCGGCCGCCCTGATGAGCAAGGCCAGCAGCACGAACGTGATCAGCGCCATGAGCGTGCTGCCGGACCTGACCGGCCAGGTCAGCTCATCGAGAAATTCACGAGGCGTCACGGTCGTCGTGGGGGTCACCCGGCACGGGATCGTAGCCGCTCCCGCCCCAGGGGTGACACCGGCCTATACGTTTCGCCGCGAGCCAGGTGCCCTTGAAGATGCCGTGTGTCCTCAGCGCCTCGATGGCGTATTCGGAACAGGTGGGCTGGAAGCGGCAGTTCATGCCCAGCCACGGAGAGAGCGTTATGCGATACAGCTTGACGAGGCCGATCAGCGGCCACGACAGCGCGCGGCTGAACGCATTGGCCATCAGCTGGCCTGCAGGGCCCCGGTCGCGAAATCGCGGATGGCCTTCAGCATGGATGCCAACCCGTTGCTGCGCGTCGGGCTCAGGTGCGCCTCGAGCTGCAGCGCTTTCACGAAATCCGGCGGCGTGTCGAGGATGTCCTCCGGCTTCTTGCCACTGTAGATGCGCAACAGCACGGCAATCAGGCCGGAGACGATCGCCGCATCGCTGATCGCCCTGAATTCGAGGCGGCCGTCTTTCTCTTCCGCCACGAACCAGACCTGCGACTGGCAGCCGCGTATCTTGTTGGCGTCGACGCGGTCCGCATCCGGAAACTCGGGCAGACGCCGGCCGAGATCGATGAGGTACTGGTAGCGATCCATCCAGTTGTCGAATAACTGGAATTCCTCGACCAGTTCCTGCTGTGCCTGTGCAACTTCGCTGCTCATCGGCCACTCACGCCCTGCGCCATGTCGTGCCCTGCGGCCCGTCCTCGATCTGGACGCCGGCGGCGGCCAGTTCGTCACGCAACGCGTCCGCCGTCGCGAAATCCTTCGCGGCGCGTGCCGCATTGCGTTTCTCGATCATCTCGGTGATGGCCTCGGCGCTCAGCTCGCCGTCGGCAGCACCAGCGAACCACTCATCCGGGTCCTGCTGCAACACCCCGAGCATGTCGCCCGTCGCGTACATGGTCGCCGCGAGTTCCTGTTGCTCGCCGGGTTCCGTCGCCTTGTTGAGCTCCCTGGCCAACCCGAAAAACTCGGCCATTGCCCTGGGCGTATTCAAGTCGTCTTCCAATGCTGCCACGACGGATGACAGCGGCTCCGCGGCGGTTCGTGATTCCCTCGTTACATCGATGCCGCGTACCGCTCCGTACAGGCGATCGAGCATCCTGCGCGCCGACTCCACCGTCTCGTCAGACCAGTCCAGCGGCTGACGGTAGTGCGCACTCAACAATGCCAGCCTGATCACTTCGCCGGGAATCGTCTCGATGAGCTTGTGCACGAGCAGCACGTTGCCGAGCGACTTCGACATCTTCTCGTGATCGATGGAGAGGAAACCGTTGTGAACCCAGTAGCGCGCGAAATCCTGACCATCATGCGCACAACAGCTTTGCGCCAATTCGTTTTCGTGGTGTGGAAAGATGAGATCCTGACCGCCGGCGTGAATGTCGATGGTTGTTCCGAGATGCTTCTCCGCCATCGCCGAGCATTCGATATGCCAGCCGGGGCGGCCGCGGCCCCACGGTGAATCCCACCCGGGCAGTTCCGGCGTGGACGGCTTCCAGAGAACGAAGTCGTGAGCGTTTCTCTTATAGTCGGCCACTTCGACGCGCGCGCCCGCGATCATTTCGCGCAGGCTGCGCTTCGACAGCGCGCCGTACTTGCTGTAAGCGGACACGTCGAACAGCACGTGCCCTTCGGATTCGTAGGCGTAACCTTTCTCGATCAACGCCGAGATCATCGTGATCATCTCGGCGATGTGCTCGGTGGCGCGCGGCTCGACGTCCGGGGGCAACACGCCGAGCGCCGCCATGTCCTCATTGTATATGCGCATGAACTTGTCGGTGATCTCGCCGATCGGTTTACCGGTCTCCAGCGAAGCTGCGTTGATCTTGTCGTCGACATCGGTGAAGTTGCGCGCAAATTTGAGTTCGTAGCGGCGCCGCAGAACACGGGCCAGCAGATCGAATACAACCGCGGGACGCGCGTTGCCAATGTGCGCATAGTTGTAGACGGTGGGGCCGCACAGATACATGGTCACCTTTTCGTCATCGATCGGCTCGAAGGCGACTTTCTTCCCCATCCGGGTATCGTGCAGTTTGATCGTCATGGTTCGTCGGTCTGTGTCGGGTTCTGCTTGCGGTGTCTACTTGCGCCTTATCGTGCCGTGACGCCGCCCAAAGACGTCAATGATAGCAATATTGCCGAGTGCGGCAGACCCCTGTAATCTGCCCGTCCCCCAAGAGAACCCCGGAGGAGCCGGCAATGTCGGGCACTGGCGTCAAATTTCAGCCTCGCGAATCGATCGAGCAGGTAGAGGAAGGCATCGATCTTGCGCCGAAATTCGATGATCGCGGATTGATCACCGTGGTGACGACCGATGCGCAATCCGGCGAACTGCTCATGCAGGGATACATGAACGCGGAGGCGCTGGCACGCACGATCGAGACCGGTGAGGCGCATTATTTCAGCCGCAGCCGCCAGGTACTCTGGCACAAGGGCGCAACCAGCGGGTTCGTGCAACGCATCCGAGAATTGCTGGTTGACGACGACCAGGACTGCATCTGGCTGCGCGTCGACGTGGAGGGCGGCGCAAGCTGTCACGTGGGTTATCGCAGCTGCTTCTACCGCCGCGTACCGACGGGTAAGGAATTCGGGGCAACCGAGGTGGACGGCCGCATCGATCTCGTATGGACCGATACCGAAAAGGTCTTCGATCCCGAAGAGGTTTACGGCGACGCGCCGAACCCGACCATCCTGTAACGCCTTCCGCGCATGGATGGGGCTCAGTCCCCGGCCCGGTAGCTCGAGTAGTAGTTGACGAGCGCGTCGAAGTCGTCGGCCTCCAGCTGCTGTATCTCGTGCGCCATGGTCTCAAGCAGCGGCTCGCGCTTGCCGCCGAAATAGGCGCGTATCGCATAGCGGATGTAGTCCGGCCGCTGCCCGTGCAGGGGAATGCCGATCGCGTAGTCGACGTCCTCGTCGTGCGGCGGAACGTGACAGGCGGCACAGTGTCTCTCGTGCAGGATAGCGCCCTTCGCAGCCAGTTCTTCGTCGAACTCCTCGAGATTGTAGTTCCGGACCCGGCCGGCGAAATATTCGGCGGCTGCGGACACTTCGGTCTCGGTCAACGCGGCAACGGTCTCGCACATGCGCGGCTCCCACACGCACTGCCGTGCGCCATCGACATAGGCGTATATCGCTTCTTCGATATGCGCTGCCGGCATGCCCGCGATAACCGGAATCATCGGGTCCGCCTCGCCCATACCGTCGGCGCCATGACAGCCGAAGCAGGCTTCCAGCGTGTTCTCGGCAGCGATGAGCGGGCTTGTCGGCAAGAGCAACAGGAAAACGAACAGCATGCGGCATCGATACATCGGCTGGCTCCACGTTCACGGCACTGCGAGATTTCCTACCCTACGCCCGGGGCGGCAGCGCCGAAATACGTATGTTCCCGGGAAGGAGCGTCAGTCCGGCTTTGCGGCCACCGCAGCCGTAAACACCACGTCGGTCGAACTGTTCAGCGCCGTCTCGGCAGAGTCCTGCAGCACGCTGATCACGAATCCGACGGCCACCACCTGCATCGCGACATCGTTGGATATTCCGAACAGGCTGCAGCTCAGCGGTATCAACAGCAGCGACCCGCCTGCGACACCGGATGCGCCGCAGGCCGACAGCGCTGCGACGACGCTGAGCAACAGTGCCGTCGGAAGATCGACGACAATGCCGAGCGTGTGCGCGGCTGCCAGCGTCAATACCGTAATCGTTATGGCGGCACCGCCCATATTGATCGTCGCACCCAGGGGAATCGACAGCGCGTAGGTGTCCTTCTCGAGGTCGAGGCGTTCGCACAGCGCCAGGTTGACGGGGATATTGGCGGCCGAGCTGCGCGTGAAGAATGCCGTGACGCCGCTCTCACGCAACGCCGTGAACACGATCGGATACGGATTACGGCGCGTTTTCACCCAGACGATGAGCGGGTTTATCAGCAACGCCATGATCAGCATGCAGCTCAGCAATACGGTCAGGATGCGCGCATAACCGCCGAGGGCAGACAGGCCCGACTCCGCGAGGTTGCCGGCGACGAGCCCGAATATTCCTATTGGTGCCAGGCGGATGACGATGCGAACGATGTGGGTTACAGCGTCGGCGAGATCCGCCAGTACCTGCCGGGTCGTATCGGCTGCATGATGAAGAAACACGCCGAGCAGCACGCCCCAGACCAGGATACCGATGTAATTGGCGTTCAGGATTGCGTTGACCGGATTGTCGACGAGCTTGAGGAGCAGTCCGCCCAGTACCTGCGAGATTCCCTGTGGCGCCGTCGCCGTAACCTCGGGGAACTGCAGCGCCAGCGTCGTGGGGAACAGGGTGCTGACGGTGATCGCGAGCCATGCAGCGGCGACCGTGCCGACGAGATACATGATCACGATGGGTCGGAGCTGCGCCGTGTGGCTGACACGCCGGTTTGCAATTGCCGACGCGACGAGCACGAGGACCAGCACCGGGGCGACGGCCTTCAATGCCTGCACGAACAGGTTGCCCAGCAGCATCGAGGCTTTACCCGCGTCGGGCGATATCAGGGACAAGGCGATGCCCGCAACGATGCCCACGGCAATCTGCAGTACGAGACTACCGCCCATTATGCGGTTGATGATTGTTGGTGTTGGCATGCTCTCCCCGACAGCTACGATCCCTGGTGCCGACGGCGAGACTCACGGCGTTTGACGGCCGCTGGCTTCGGTTCCCGCTCCATGAGCGCCTTCGACTGGTACACGTATTCGATCGTCCCGATCAGCCACAGCAGGTAGCCGATCAATTCGATGAACTCCTCGACAGCGAGCTTGATGATACGTGCGTATGCGTCGCCAAGCATAGCCTGCCAAAAGGGTTCGTGGCCGACCAGGATCGAGAAGGCGAACAGGATCACCGCGCCTGCGAAGATGAGCGTCAGGCCCGGGGACGGCCAGATCCTCGCCAGCGCAATGTTGAGTCGCTTCAGGTGCCTGTAACTGTAGGCAATCAGCAAGGCACCGCAGATGCCGGCAAGCACCTGCCACAGGTTGTCGATGAGATATTGATCGAAGAAGTAGTGCAGCTCGCGAATCATAAAGACGAGCGCGAGGCCGCCGAACAGGATGGCAAGCGGCCGCTGGGCCAGGTTGTTCCGTGCAACCCAGCCCATCAGGAAGCCGCAGGCCAGGAGGATCATGAGCTGGATGATTTCGACGATGGAAAATTCACTGGTGCCGTATGTATCGCTCTCGGCCATGAACTCCTGCAGACGCAGCGTGCCCGGGTTGGCGACCTCGAGTTGCACGAGTATCGCGGTCAGCAACGCGATGCCGAAAAAATAAAGCACGTACCGAAACCAGGCCATGCCCGACTATACACCGCACGCCCGTGCCTCGTTAAACGATTGATATTTATAGCTCTTACGCTTATTCGCGCAGCGCGAACGCCGGCGTGCCGTTGTCCCCCAGCAAGCCGTGATCGAGCAGCCAGGCGCGCGCATCGGCGGCATCGGACTCGAACCAGGCGCGGCTGCTGCCGAGCCGGAAACTGTAGCCCCATGTGTCCATGTCCTGCATGAGCCGGCCGCGTCCCACGCCCGGCAAGTAGTCGGCCAGCAAGATCTGCAGATAGCACACGGCTGACTCCTCGAGATCGTCGCCACCCGCATCGCGCTCGAGGCTCGAACGGCGTTTCTCGTCCATACAGATCAGGTGGCAGGTCTCGTGAAGTAAGGAGTGAACCGGGGTATCGAGACGGACGTACACGCAGCGTTTGACGATGCCCGCCTCCGGTTCGCCCCAGAAACTCCCTGTAATGGGGGCATCATCGTCGAGCAAATGCAGCGACAGGCCGAACCGACCCAGCAGCTGACTCAGCTTGCTGAACCGGACGTCGGCAACTCGCAGCACCGGCTCGTTGGTATTCACCGGCGGAAATCAGATCGCGGAAATCTGCTTCAGGACGATGCGCACGAGATCGTCGACGATCGCATCACGCATCAGCTGTTCTTCTTTCGCCTTGCCGAGTACGAGGGTGGCGTCGTAGGTATAGTCCCGGGTCAGCGTCAGCTCCTGTGGTTCGAGCAGGTTCTCTTCACCGCGGGTGATGGTGTAGCGCACGGTGTAGAACACTTCGAATTCCGTCGGCACGTTGCGCGCCGACACGGATAGCACGCGCTGGTCCGTAAAATCATAGAGAATAGACAGCGTGGCCGTCGCGTCGACCGGTGACTCCAGCACTTCCACGCCGGCCGCCTGCAGCTCGCGGCGAAGCTCGCGATAAAACTGGCTGAAACGGTCAGGCGTCTCGATGTAGGTACGCTGCATGGCTGCGGGTGTCGACGTCGAGCCCTGCAGGCTGAACCCGCACCCCGCAATAAGCGGCAACAGCAACAGCGCGACAGTTCTAGACAACGATGTTCACCAGGCGCCCCGGCACCACGATCGTCTTCCTGACTTCGGCGTCACCGATGAAGCGCTGTGCGTTCGGGTCGGCGAGAGCCTGGTCGATGATTGTCTGCTTTTCGGCATCGGCCGCAACCGAAATCTTGCCGCGTAGCTTGCCGTTGACCTGCACGACGATCTCCACGAGGTCGCGCTCCAGGGCGGACTCGTCGACTTCCGGCCAGCGCTGATCGATCAGCTCCGTCTCGTGTCCGAGCAGCTGCCACAGCGCGTGGCAGATGTGCGGCACCATCGGCGAAAGCACCAGGACGACGGCCTCCAGCGCCTCGCGCTCTACCGCACGGCCCTGGCCGGAATCGTCCTCGAACCGGTTCACCGCGTTGAGCAGTTCCATCGCGGCAGCGACCGCCGTATTGAACATGTTGCGGCGACCGATGTCGTCGGAGATCTTGCTGATGGTCTCGTGCGTCTTGCGACGCAGCTCTTTCTGCCCCGTATCGAGCACCTCCGCGTCGAGTTGCGGGGGCGGTCCCCCGGCGGCAGCGTGCCTCTCGACCGCACTCCAGAAACGCTTGAGAAAACGCGAACTTCCCTGCACGCCCTCGTCGGACCACTCGAGCGCCTGCTCCGGCGGCGCCGCGAACATCATGAAGAGCCTGACCGTGTCCGCACCGAAACGCTCGATCAGTTCCTGCGGATCGACGGTGTTGCCCTTGTTCTTGGACATTTTCGCACCGTCTTTCAGCACCATGCCCTGTGTCAGGAGATTCGTGAACGGCTCCGATGTTTCGGTCAGATCTTCGTCGCGCATGACGCGCTGGAAAAATCGCGAATACAACAGGTGCAGGATGGCGTGCTCGATGCCGCCGGTATACTGGTCCACCGGCATCCAGTACGCCTCGCGGTCGTCGAGCATCGCCTGGTCGTTGTCAGGGCATGCGTAACGCGCGAAATACCAGGACGACTCCACGAACGTGTCGAACGTGTCCGTCTCGCGGCGCGCCGCCTTCCCGCAGCGCGGGCAGGTCGTCTCGTAGAACTCCGGAAGATCCTTGAGCGGCGACCCGTGACCCGTGAACTCGACGTTCTCGGGCAGCACGACCGGCAGGTCATCCTCGGGCACCGGCACGGCGTCGCAATCGTCGCAATAGATGATCGGGATCGGCGTGCCCCAGTAGCGCTGACGGGAAACGCCCCAGTCGCGCAAGCGGTAATTGACGGCGCGCCGGCCGCGACCGGTCTCCTCGAAGAAGTCTGCGATGGCGTCGAACGCAGCAGCCGAACCCATGCCGTCGTACTCGCCCGAATTGACCAGTACACCGTAATCCGTGAACGCACCCTCCCCGATATCGATCGACGTGTCGTCCGCCGGCGCGATGACCTGCTTGATCTCCAGGCCGTGTTTTTTCGCGAACTCCCAGTCACGATCGTCATGCCCGGGCACGGCCATGACCGCGCCCGTGCCGTAACTCATGAGCACGAAGTTCGCGACCCACAGCGGCACGGTTTCTCCGGAAATCGGGTGCACCGCGTTGATCCCCAGCGCCATGCCCTTTTTTTCCATCGTTTCCAGCGAGGCTTCGGCCGCGTGCGATTTTCTGCACTCCTCGATGAAGGCGGCAATGGCCGGGTCGTTCTCTGCCGCCTTCTCCGCCAGCGGATGCTCGGCGGCAACCGCCATGTAAGTGACGCCGAGCAGCGTGTCCGGGCGCGTCGTGAACACCTCCAGCGGCTGGTCCTCGCCCTCCACCTCGAATGACAGCTCCACGCCTTCGGAGCGGCCGATCCAGTTACGCTGCATGGTCTTTACCGAGTCGGGCCAGCCCGGCAGATTGTCGAGCCCTTCCAGCAACTCGTCGGCGTAGGCGGTGATCTTCATGAACCACTGCGGGATTTCGCGCCGCTCGACCAGTGCATCCGAACGCCAGCCGCGACCGTCGATCACCTGCTCATTGGCGAGAACGGTCTGATCCACAGGGTCCCAGTTCACGACCGAGTTCTTGCGGTAGACGAGGCCCTTCTCGAACATCTTCGTGAAAAGCCACTGCTCCCAGCGATAGTATTCCGGGCGGCAGGTCGTTACCTCGCGCGTCCAGTCATAGGCATACCCGAGCCGCCGCAGCTGATCGCGCATGTCGTCGATGTTGTTGTAGGTCCACTCCGCCGGTGGTACCCCCCGTTTGATCGCCGCATTCTCGGCGGGCATGCCGAACGCATCCCAGCCCATCGGCTGCAGCACATGCTTGCCCTGCATGCGGTGATAGCGGGCGATCACGTCACTGATCGTAAAGACCCGCACGTGTCCCATGTGCAGCTTGCCGCTCGGATACGGAAACATCGTCAGGCAGTAGAACTTCTCCTTGTCGGCGTCCTCGAGCACTTCGAAGCAGCGCGACTCCTGCCAGTAGTCCTGGGCGGCTTTCTCAACGATTTCGGGTTTGTAGGGCGTACTCATTGCCGGGCAATTCCGTGCTGTAATCAAGACACGGAAGCGTACAGCAACGCGCCGGCGTTCGCAGCAGCCGGGGGCTTTCGCGCTGCGGGCGCGCCTACAGCCTGGCGCGGCTACGCAGCCAGAATGCCGCCATGACGACCAGGCAAAACCCGACGATCGGCAGATTGCCGGTACGGGCGTACGGCGTACTGCCCTGCCTGGGCTGAACATCCATCGTCATGGTTACGGGTTCGAACTGAGCGCCGGAATCGAGGACTTTCCCGGTGTGCGAGATGAACGCACTGATACCCGTATTGGTCGCCCGGATCGCCGCACGGCCGACTTCCAGGGACCGCATGCGCGCGATCTCGAGGTGCTGGTGGGGTGCTATCGAGTCCCCGAACCATGCATCGTTGCTGACATTAATCAGGATAGACGCATCGGGCAACGCGTAGAGCTGTTCGGCGCCGTACGCGTCTTCATAGCAGATTGCGACCGCCAGCTTTTCGCCGTTCGCGGCTTCCAGGAGCGGCTGGACGTCGTCGCCCGCTGCGAGGTCGTTGTGCGGCAAACTCATCATGCGCATCCATTCGCGCACGCCAGGCGGTACCGGGAAATACTCGCCGAAGGGCACGAGGTGCCGTTTGCGGTACGCCTGGCGGCGATCGCCCGACACCAGCATGACGCTGTTGTAGATCCTCGCTTCGCCGCGAATCTCCTCACGCTCGAGGATGCCGAACACGATGCTTCGCCCAGTATTGTCGGTGTCTGCCTGCAGTGCCCGGATGTAGGGCTCGACCCTGTCGTCCAGCGACGGTATGGCGACCTCCGGCCACACGACGAGTTCGCTGTCGGAGGCCCGGGCGGCCGCATCGCGGTAGAATTCCAGTGTCGGCCGCAGGCGCTCCGGCAGCCATTTTTCCGCCTGCGAGATTCCCGCCTGCACGATGGTGCTCTTGACCGGCGTTCCTTTCGGCTCGGTCCAGTCGATTGCCTTGAGAATGCCGCCGCTCAATAGCGGCAGCACGACGATTGCGAGCGCGATAACCCGCTGCCGCCCTTCGCTCATGATCGCCACCAGGATTGCGGTCGTCGCCAGCATGGCCATAAACGAGACGCCGTAAACGCCCATGACCGGCGCCCATCCCGCAAGCAGCGAATCGGCCTGGCTGTAACCGACGGCAAGCCAGGGAAAACCGGTCAGCACCCAGCCGCGCAGCCATTCGATGAAGACCCAGGTTGCGGGCGCCACGAGCAACAACAACCACGGTTCGCCCTGCGCAAAACGGCTGATCAGCCACCCTGCCGCGAAGAAGTAAGCGGACATGATGAGGACAAGTCCCAGCATCAGGACCAGCGCAATCCACGCCGGCGCTTCGCCGAAGATGACGACGGAGATGTAGATCCAGTACGTGCCGGACAGGAACAAACCGAAGCCGAAGAAGAAACTCAGCCAACCCGCGTCTCGCGGCGAGACGCTCAGGTAGACGTAGAGCAGCGGCAGCAACACGACCGGCACGAGTATCGACAGCCCGAACGGCGCAAAGGCCGTCGTCATCAGGCCGCCGAGGAGAAACAATATCCCCCGACTGGTCCACGGCCGATCCGCCGGCCACTGAAAGACAGACCCGCGAAGTTCCACGGAAATCAGGCTTCGAGCCGTTGCACGCGAAGCGCGCCGATACGGCGCTTGTCCGCCTTCGTCACGGAGAACTCGAAACCACCGAAATCGATGCTCTCCCCGCGCCGCGGCAGGCGACCGAGTTCGTGCATCACGAGTCCGCCGACGGTGTCGTACTCCTCGTCACTCAGTTCACACTCGAAAAACTCGTTGAAATCCTCGATACGCGTCAGGGCACGAACGGCGAAACAACGTTTGCCATTACGGTCTCCGTCCGGCCGAATGTAAGCGTCCTCTTCGGGATCATGCTCATCGTCGATTTCACCAACGATTTCCTCGAGCACGTCTTCGATCGTCAGCAATCCCGAGACACCGCCGTACTCATCGACGACGATCGCCATGTGGTTATGGCTTGCCCGGAATTCCTTCAGCAACGCGTTGAGGCGCTTCGACTCGGGAATGACGGCCGCGGCCCGCAGCAGCTTGCGGATGGGCACCTCCTGCCCTGCCTTGCGCCCGAAGTAGCGCAACAGGTCCTTTGCCAGCAGTACGCCGAGGACTTCGTCGCGGTCCTCGCCCATCACCGGAAACCTGGAGTGCCCGGACTCGACGATCACCCTGATCATTTCGTCGATGTCGTCGTCGATATCGATGACGACCATCTGCGAGCGCGGGATCATGACGTCACGCACCTGGGTCTCAGATACCTCGAGCACGCCGGCGAGCATGCTCTTCTCCTCGGCATCGATATCGGTCTCGGATTTCTGGATGATGTCCTGGATTTCTTCGCGGCTCCAGGGCTCACCCTTGATGGCGCGCTTGAGGCGCGCGATCAGCGAGGTACTCCCTGTGCCGCTGGTACTTGGCGGTTTGTCGTTCATCTGGCTGTAGCAGTAATCAGCGGGTGGCTGAACCCAGTTTCCGGGCGCATCATTGTATCAGTTTCCTGCGTAAGGATCGGCGATACCGAGACTGTCGAGGATTTGCCGTTCGAGGGCCTCCATCGCCTGTGCCTGCGGGTCGGTGACGTGGTCGTGGCCGAGCAGGTGCAGCGTTCCGTGCACCAGCATATGGCTCCAGTGGTGCCCGGGCGGCTTGCCCTGTTCATCCGCTTCCCGCGCTACGACAGCAGCGCAAACGACGATATCACCGAGCAGCGGCATTTCTCCCGGCGGCACGAAGCCGGTGTCGCCGGCCGGAAACGCGAGCACGTTGGTGGGCTTGTCCTGTTCCCGGTAGTCC
>Ga0193948_1000054_pt1 | contig 16726 bp, 18 predicted proteins | sample FRT_12_MG_FD_161659 | JGI IMG/M metagenome (GOLD analysis project Ga0193948, IMG submission 161659) | Sediment microbial communities from the Broadkill River, Lewes, Delaware, United States - FRT_1-2_MG | ecosystem: Environmental > Aquatic > Freshwater > River > Sediment | place: USA: Delaware... | reverse complement strand
TCGCGCTCGAAGATGTATCGCACACGGGGCAGCGCGCAAAGCTGGAAGCCTACGACGCGCAGCTGTTCACAATAGTCAGCCTCCCCGAATTCTCCGAGCACGGGGTCGAGACTGCTCAGCTCAGCCTGTTCCTCGGTGATACCTGGCTCGTCAGCTTCTATTCGGGCCATGAAGACCCGTTTCATGCGATCCGGCAGCGCACTTACCAGGGCTCATCGCGGATCCGGCGTAGCGGCGTCGACTACCTTTACTACTCGCTGCTCGATACGGCGGTCGACCTCGTGTTCCCCATCATGGAAACGCTCGGAGACCGCATCGAAGCTCTCGAGCTGACCGTTTTCGACGACCCGAGTCGTGACGCGCTGGACAAGATTCACGAACTCAAACGCGAGCTCGTCCTGCTGCGACGAGTTACATGGCCCCAGCGGGACATGATCAACAACCTGTTGCGCGACGAACATAGCCAGATTACCGGCAACACGAAACTGTACATCCGGGACTGCTACGACCACGCGGTTCATGCACTGGAGCTGGTTGAAAACTACCGGGAGATGGCGTCGAGCCTCCTCGACGTCTACCTGTCCAGCCTGTCCAACCGCATGAACGACGTCATGAAACTACTCACGATCATTGCGACCGTCTTCATTCCCCTCTCGTTCATCGTCGGCGTCTACGGAATGAATTTCGACCGCTCGGTCAGCGCCTGGAACATGCCCGAACTCGGGTGGCGTTTCGGCTACCCGATCCTCTGGCTCCTGATGATATCGCTCGTTGCCGGGATGCTGATTTATTTCCGGCGCAAGAACTGGATATGAACCAGCGTCAGTCGTCCAGAACGAACGTCACCTTCATGTGTACGCGGTATTCGGTAACGGCTTCACCCGTCACGACAACTTCCTGATCCTGTATCCAGGCGCCGCGTACGTTATGCAGGGTCTTGACGGCCCGGGCAATTCCGGTCTTGATCGCGTCATCGAAGCTCTTCGCCGACGCTGCAGTAAGCTCTGTAACTCTTGCTACTGTCATGGTGTGACTCCTCCACACTTCCTCCGCCATATAGAATCGTATCAACCGGAAAGCGGCAGTGACGATAAGAGCTAGTGCCTAAGCGAATGCTCGTATAGACAGATGCCGGCCGGGAGTTCATTGTGAAAACGCAGTTTAGATACGCTATGTCAGCTATCTGCGCCCGACCGATCGTCGTTACGATCACCGCATTGGCTTGCCTTTACCTGTCTCCCGGCGCGCAGGCCGATACTCAGGAACCCGTGCTGCGCGGAAACCACCGGGTGGCGATTGCGGCATCGCCTGGTGACACTGCCGGGAAGCTGGCCGTCGCCGGATTGCGACAGATTTTCACGCGGAATATGCGTGGATCTTCGATATACTCCGCAGGTTTATAGTTCCGAAAGCGTTTGGGCCAATGACTTTCCGATTCGTTCGTATGCGGACAGCCGCCACCGCGTGCCTGTTCGCGCTGTCCGCGGCGTGCAGCAGCAATCCGCAACCCGAACCCGTGCGGTCGGCTGACACGTCGCCAGCGGGCAGCTTTTTCGTGGGCGTACGCCCGGTTTATGCGCACCTCGTCAGCGAGAGCGGCGGAAGCTGGGTGTTCACGACAATTACCGCATCCGATGCCCCGAGCGATTCGGGATACCTCGTGCGGCTGAACGACCTCTCGCCTGCCTTCGACACGCGCACCGCCGAGTGCACGCCGCAGGTGTATCCTGCTTCGCACCGCTGCAGCCCCCTCCACCCGTTTCGGGACAAGGACACGGGTATGCTCGACAAGATCATCAACGGCGGGATCGCTGTCGGAACGGCTGGCAAGGTCACCGATATCTCACAGACCTACGAGACCACTTTCGACGAAAGCGCGTTCAACCAGGCTGTTGATGAAGCACTGCTCAACTCCGGCCTGGATACCGAGCGACGACGGCTGATCGGATTGCTCGATGCCTACGATCAGGAAGCCGCGAGTGCGAATGCGGAGTTGTCAGACATGACGCAACAGCTATCGGCATCGCGCAACAATACGAACCAGATCGAGCTCGAAGTTCAGCCCATGATCGCGGGGCTGACCGCTTACTACCAGGACGATATCGATTTCGCCGAGTTGGTCGAACTGACGCTCGTGACCGATGGTAACGTGCCGTCGGTAAAGCTGGACCAGCGGGATGCGTTGCCGTGCGATGCACGCCATTGCGTAGCAGCAGCGGAAAGCACGTTGTCCGCATTGCGCGAGGAGGTCCAGTCTCAGAGCCAGCGACTATCGTCGATGATGTCACCGGGCGCCAGGGTCTACGACGTACGTTGCGAGCAAACCGTTTATGGCCACTATCTGCTCTCGCTCGCCTGCCCGGAGCAGGTTATCGTCTCGGGACGCGGAACCGTCGAACTGCCAGTTAACGTTACCATCCTGTCGCGAGACTTCGAAAAACTCTTCCCGGACATCGACCTCGCCGACGATCGCCTGCGCGTCTCGGTCGAGCATCAGTCGTTGACGTTCACGAACACGACGGACGAGTACATTACGCTCACTGCGCAGACGATTTACTACAACTCCAGCGTGAACACGACATCGCTTCCCATCGACTTACCGCCCGGGATTTCCGTTACACGCAACATCGACGAGTTCGTTTCGCAGTCGATCGACATTGAATCGAGTTACCGGCAGATGACACCCGACAAGGCGGCCGGTACCTCATTCCAGTTCGGCGTCGCCGTCCGATACCGCGTCGCATCCGATCCGGACGAGAAGACGCTGCATGACATCCAGGCGTTCACGGTCGGCTGCGTCATCGAGAACCAGCTCGATCCCGGATCATGCGTACCGCGAGCCGCTGCGGATGACAATCGGCAGCGCACGGCAAATCGCTCTGAACCGGCTGGCGTCCCCGCAATGTAACGCCATGCGCTCATTCAACCTGGCACCCGACAGGAACAAGGCCACGGAAAAGGCTCTGAATCGCTGCTGCCGGTGCTCGTTCGAATGGCAGGATGAACCCTTCGGGAATGCAAAACACCATGCCTGCCCCAGGTGCGGTTCGGTTTACTGGCTGTGGCTCGACTACGAGCAAGGCGGCGGGCGATAGTATTGGCGCAGCCAGCCGCGCATGGTATGAAGTAGCGCATGAAGTGGCAGGGAAGACGAAAGAGCTCCAACGTCACCGACGCGCGCGGCAAGCGGGTTGCCGCAAGCTCGGCCGGGCTGGCCACCATTCTCAATATCGTGGGCCGGACGTTCGGCATGAAGGGCATCCTGGTCCTCGTGGCGCTCGGCATCATCGGCTGGCAAATGGGCCTGCTCGATCCGGCGGCCATCCTGGGCGGCGGGCAGGTCCAGGAAGTCGACTACCAGGCGACGCCCGAAGAAGATCGTCTCGTTGAGTTCGTGACGGTCGTGCTGGCCGACCTGGAGGACGTCTGGCACGCCGAGTTCAGTCGCCTTGGATTGGATTACGTGCCCCCCGAACTCGTGATCTACCGCGACCGATTCCCCACCGGCTGCGGCATGGGCGACGCCCGGATGGGTCCTTTTTATTGCCCGGCGGACCGGAAGATCTACATCGACCTGGGATTCTACGACGCCCTCGAGAGCCAGTTCGATGCGCCGGGCGATTTCGCGCAGGCTTACGTCATCGCGCACGAGGTGGGCCACCACGTGCAGAACCTGCTCGGCATTTCGGGCAAAGTCAGCGCCATGCGCGGCCGTCCCGACTACAACCAGTATTCGGTGCGCCTCGAGCTGCAGGCGGATTTCCTGGCCGGCGTCTGGGCGCAGCAAAACCGGCGCTACCTGGACCACGGTGATATCGAAGAGGCGCTGCGCGCGGCGAACCGGATCGGCGACGATGCTATCCAGGCGAGAACGCAGGGAAAAGTGGTACCGCACGCGTTCACGCACGGCACCTCGGAGCAGAGAATGCGCTGGTTCCGGCGCGGCCTGGAAAGCGGCCGCATCGAAGACGGCGATACGTTCGAAATGCCTTACGACAGCCTGTAACCGGGCTGCATGGCTTTCAGTGTCCCGTGCACAATGCTGCGCTCGACTGAGACCTATTTGCCGGCCTTCACCTGCAGCCGGAACCGGTAAGGCCTGCCGGCATCTTCCTCCGCATAATCGACACCCACACGCGGACTGACGCTGATGCGAGCATCCTCTGCGCTCAGGCCATGATCCTCGATCCAGATGGGACCATCGGCGAGACTGCTGCCGGTCAGCGCCGTCGTGATTCCGAGCGCCCGGGCGAGAGAGCCGGGACCGGCAAGCAATGCGCGATCCGGAGCCGGCTTGCCGCGTCGCTCGAGCATCGTGGACAGCCCGGCGTGCGGCTGGCCTGCGCGCACGAGAACCGCGTGCGGCACACCTTCTACATTGGTAACCACGTTAAAGAGATGGTGGATGCCGTAACACAGGTAGACATAGGCGATGCCCCCTTCGCCATACATGGGCTCGGTCCTGTGGGTCCTGCGATCGCCGTAGGCATGACTCGCCTTGTCAGTAACGCCCGCGTAGGCCTCCGTCTCGGTGATGACCACGGACGTGTACTCGCCTCCGATTTCCGTGCACAGGACCTTGCCGAGCAAGTCCCGGCTGATGGCAATGACATCGTCACGGCGGTAAAACGAGTGCGGAAGTACTTTCCGGCGATTCACGGACACCTTGGGAATCGGGGCCAAAGGCAAAGAAACCGTCCACCTTTTTCGTTACACTTCACGTGTAGTTTACTCAATAACAGAATTACCGGTACCTGGCTTGGGGGTAAGTATGAAATTGCATTCGCTTTTGATCGTCGGATTTGCTTTGTGCCTGACGGCGTGCGCCGAGAAGAAGGAGCCAGCCCCTGAGCCTGCGGCGGAGGCTGCACCCGAACCGGCAGCTGCGGCGCCGGCCGAACCTGCAGCGGAAATGCCGTCCGCGGAAGAAATCGCGCGTGACGAGGCGTTCATCGACCATATGCACGCCCATGCCGAGCAGCTCGACAACCTCAATTTCGCCCTCGCCGACGAGGATCTCGAAGGCGCGATGACGGCCGCCTACTGGCTGTCGGGCCACCAGGAAGTCAGCGGCATCAAGGATGAATGGCGTCCTTTCCTCGTAGGCATGCGCAAGGCGGCCCAGGCAGTCGAGGAAGCCACAGACCTCGACGGCGCACGCGCCGCGGCGGAGCGCATCAACGATAACTGCCAGGGCTGCCACGACGTTGCCGGCGTAAACGACTGATCGATCCGTCGCGGGTAAGACCCGCAGCCTGACATTTCCGGAAAAATCCTCTACGGGACAGCCTGTTCCGTCCGTTATTGCATTCCGCAATGCACCTTGACCTAGGTCAAGGCACACCCCCGCTCCCATATGCATGATGAACCTGCCATCGGCGTACTAACGTCGCACAGGTTCCGGCCATGAGCATCGTCTATTTCACGCTTGTCGCAATTGTCCTGTACGTATTCGCCGACTGGCTGCTGGTACGGGTCGAAGTCGCAGCGGGCAGAAGACTTAAACACAGGTCGCTGGTTTTTTTCGTAATCCTTCTGACACTCGCGTTGTCGAGCTTCTCCCTCATCCAGCAATACGCAGGCGGCGCCTGACGAGCCCGCCGTTTATGGGGAAACAGGTCCGGTTCGAGCCCGAACGCCGGTCCTGATCGAAGGGGGAAGTGAGCATGGCTGACCAGAACAACCCGGCCGGTGCGCCGTCGACCGAAGACGAACCAATTCCGCTCATGCAGCGCGTGCTGGACAACCCGTTTTTGCTGCTGTTCCTCGGCGTCGCAATACCGTCTGTCTTCTACATCATCTGGGGCATCATCGAGATCACCCAGATTCCTATCGCGGACTAACCGGGGGGCAGAGCCATGGCAATCACACCGCCTCCGCAACGAATCTGGTGGAAAGAGCCGATCGCCAAGGTCGAGCTTTCCTGGATCATCATCGCCTTTACCTGGGGCCTCATCATGTTTTTCATGATGATCTACTGGCACGGGGCCGGCAAACAGAATCCCCCCAACGAGGCTTACAAGATTTCGCCGGAGAGATTCGCTGCGCGATCGCAGGCCATGATCGACGAGTACACGGTCCGCGAGGAAAACTATTTTCCCGTCGTGCATCCGCCTGCCGGCAGCGACGTGTACCTGATTGCACGTCTCTGGCAGTGGTGGCCGATTCTCGAACTCGAAAAAGGCGAGACCTACCGCCTGCACCTGTCGTCGCTCGACTGGATGCACGGCTTCTCCCTGCAGCCGGTCAATATCAATGTGCAGGTTCACCCGGGTTACGAGATGGTCGTCACTGTCACGCCGGACAAGGCGGGCGAGTACGGCATCGTCTGTAACGAATACTGCGGCATCGGCCACCACATGATGGTCGGCAAGATCTACGTGGTCGAGTAAGGGGGCAGCGTCATGTCAAAGACAACCGAATTCCGTACCTGCCCGACGACCGGGCTCAAAGTCGACCTGACCGCCGAGAAGCTGATCAAGGCGAACGCCGTCGTCGCTGTCGTGTTTCTTGCGATAGGTGGCCTTTTCGGGCTGCTCGTTGCACTGACACGCTGGCCGGCCGTGCACTTCCTGCCGGCAGACTGGTTCTACCTGGCGCTGACGGCACACGGCTTCGATGTACTGCTCGTGTGGATCATCTTCTTCGAGATCGCTGTACTGTATTTTGCATCTGCCGTACTGCTCGGCTGCCGTCTCGCGGCACCCCGCTGGGCGTGGACCGGGTTCGCGATGATGCTGATTGGAGCAGTAATAACCAACATCGTGGTGCTGCAGGGCCAGTCGAGCGTCATGTTTACGTCCTACGTCCCGATGAAAGCCGAACCCGGCTTCTATCTCGGCATCATCCTGTTCGCGGTCGGCGCACTGATAGGCTGCTTCGTGTTTTTCGGCACGCTCGTCATCGCACGACAGGAGCGAACCTACCAGGGCTCCGTTCCCCTCGTAACCTTCGGGGCGATCACCGCCGCGATCATCGCGGTGTTCACCATCGCGTCTGGCGCCATCATCCTGGTGCCGACACTGCTCTGGTCCGTCGGCCTCGTAAGCCACATCGACCCCCTGGTTTACAAGACGATCTGGTGGGCCATGGGCCACTCGTCGCAACAGATCAACGTCTCGGCGCATGTCGCGGTCTGGTACGCGATCGCGGCCATGGTGCTGGGCGCGCGGCCGATCTCCGAGAAAGTCAGCCGCATGGCATTCCTGATGTACATCCTGTTCCTGCAGCTTGCGAGCGCCCACCACATGCTGGTGGAACCGGGATTCAGCTCCGAGTGGAAGATATTCAACACCAGCTATGCCATGTACCTGGCGGTACTCGGCAGCATGATCCACGGCATGACCGTACCGGGTTCGATCGAGGCGGCTCAGCGCGCCCGCGGCCTGACGAAGGGCCTCTTCGAATGGCTGCGCAAGGCGCCCTGGGGCAACCCCGCCTTCGCCGGCATGTTCATGTCGCTGGTCTTCTTCGGCTTCATCGGCGGCATTTCCGGGGTCGTGATGGGCACCGAGCAGATCAACCTCATAATGCACAACACGCTATATGTACCGGGCCACTTCCACGGCACCGTGGTTGCCGGAACCACGCTTGCGTTCATGGCGATCACCTACCTGCTCGTGCCGCTGATCTTCCGTCGCGAACTCATGTTCCAGAAGCTCGCGCGGTGGCAGCCCTATATCTTCGGCATTGGTGTCGCCGGTATTTCCGTATTCATGATGGGAGCCGGCACGCTGGGCGTATCAAGGCGCCACTGGGACATGACCTTTGCCGATGCGCAGCTGCCCTTCGATTACCCGTCCGCTGCATTCCTGATGATGGGCCTCAACGGCATGTTCGCCATCCTGGCAGCACTCGGGGGAATACTGTTCATCGTTGTCGTAGTGGGCTCTGTTTTCTTCGGCCGCAAGCTGGGCATCGACGAGAAACCATCCTACCCCGAGATGCCGCCGGCAGCCGCCGCGGTCGCCGAGCACGGTAGTGCCGGCACGCTCAAGATTCCGGGAACGGTCATGCTCGTGGGCATTTTCTTCGTGGCATTCGTTCTCTATTACTTCGTCAACTGGAAGTACCTGTCGGAGGTGTGGCCGCTAAGCTAGTTGACCGGCGTTATTTCACGATGAGCGTTGCGACTCTCAAACTGATCTACCATACCGCCAAGGTGCGGCTCGGTTTCCTGATCACCGTCTGTGCCGTAACCGGCATCGTCGTAATCCCGGACCACGAGCTCGCCCCCTGGCAGGTGTTCGTACTGGGGCTCGCGACGCTGATCGCATCGTCGGCCGCGGGCGCATTCAACCAGCTGTACGAACGGGATCTCGATATTCGCATGCAGAGAACGCGAGCCAGGCCGTTCGCGACCGGCCGTTTCGTTGCGGATCTGCGCTGGTACGGCGGTATCGCGCTGGCGCTGTTGCTCGCGCTCGCCGCCGCCGCCGTGGCGACGAACTGGCTGGCTGCTTTCTTCGTCTTTCTCGGTGCGTTCACATACGGCGTCGTCTACACCGTCTGGCTGAAGCGGCGCTCATGGACGAATATCGTCATCGGCGGGCTCTCCGGGAGTTTTGCCGTGCTGGCCGGATCGGCTGCGGCAGGAGCGACACTCTCGCCCGTCGCGCTGATTCTCGCAGCGGTGCTTTTTCTCTGGACGCCGCCGCATTTCTGGTCACTCGCATTCGCGTGCAAAGACGACTACCGCGCAGCAGGCGTACCGATGCTGCCGGTGGTCGTCGATGACGAAACATCCACGCGCACGATCCTCGCGCATGCCGTAGCGCTGTCGCTGCTCTCGGTTCTTCCCTTGTGGTACGGCATGAGCTGGCTATACGGCATTGCCGCCATCGGCGGCGGCGTATTTTTCGTACACGCCTGCCTGAGACTCGTCAGGAAACGCGACCGCGGCAGCGCCTGGCGTGCGTTTGCCGCGTCGATCGCGCAGCTCGGCATCCTGATGCTCGGCGCCATCCTGGATCGACTGTTCCTGGCCTGACCGATGACTCGCGCACTGTTTACAGCCTGGCTCTTGCTGGCGGCAGTGCCCGGCGCTGCGCAGGAATACGATAAGGATTCGGCGCTGGCAATCAGCCAGGCGGCCATAGGTACTCGCCTGGACGACTATCGACTTCGGGACATTCACGGCCAGTCCTTCGACCTCGCCCGGCTTCGCGGCCGACCACTCGTCGTCAGCATGATCTATACGAGTTGTCACCATGTGTGTCCGATGATAACGCGCAGCCTGGTCGATACCGTTGACGTCGCCCGTGAAGCGCTCGGTGAGGACTCTTTTTCTGTCGTGACGATCGGGTTCGACTGGAAGGTCGACTCGCCCGAGCGAATGAGACAGTTCGCGGCGCAACAGGGGGCTGCGGATACAAGCGACTGGCATTTTCTCGCGGGCGATGCACACACCATTGACGCGCTGAGCGAGAACCTCGGCTTCCTCTTCTTCCCCAGCGCAAAGGGTTTCGATCACCTCACCCAGACAACGGTCGTCGACAGGAAGGGGATCATCTACCGGCAGCTCTACGGCGTCGATCTCGACACACCCACACTGGTGGAGCCGCTCAAAGAGCTGGTATTCGATACGCCGCGGAGTGCTGGTCTGATTGACCACTGGGTCAGCACCTTCAAACTGTTCTGCACCGTCTACGACCCGAACAGCGATCGCTATCGGTTCGATTACTCTATCTTCATGACGATCGCCGTTGGCCTTCTCTGCCTCGGCGCAATTGCGACCTTCATCGTCCGTGAATGGCGCAACGCACACTGATGCTCCCGTGGCACTCTTAAAGCGCTGGTTTTACAGGCTGTTCGGCAAAGCGGAGCGTCTTTTCGAGTACGCGTTCGGCCAGCGCTACAACCCGTTCACCTGGCTGGGCGCTTTCGGCTGGTACTTCTACTGGATAACGGCGGCGACGGGCATTTACCTGTACATCTTCTTCGATACCGGCGTCGTGGACGCCTATGCATCCGTCGAGTACATGAGTAACGAGCAGTGGTACGCCGCCGGCATCATGAGAAGTCTGCATCGATATGCGTCCGATGCACTGGTTATCGTCGTCGTGCTCCACCTGCTTCGTGAATTCGCCATGGACCGCCTGCGTGGGAAGCACTTCTTCGCCTGGCTCACCGGCGTGCCGCTGCTGGCATTCATCTATATCTGCGGCATCAGCGGCTACTGGCTCGTGTGGGACACACTGGCACAGTACATTGCGGTAGCCACCAGCGAATGGCTCGATGCACTGCCGTTCTTCGCCGAGCCGATCGCGAACAACTTCCTCGACAGCACGACGCTCGGCGGCCGGTTCTTCACGCTGATGGTGCTCATTCACATCTTTGCACCGTTGTTCATGCTGCTGCTCATGTGGGTACACGTGCAGCGCCATTCCAGCGCGCGGGTCAATCCGCCGCGATCACTCGCGATCGGTACCATGGCCGCACTTCTCGCGCTTTCCATGATCTATCCGGCCGTGAGCCAGGGGCCCGCCGATCTCGACGTCGTGCCAACCACCGTCAATCTCGACTGGTATTACCTCGCCGCCTACCCGCTGCTCGAGGTCGTGCCCGGTGGCCAGCTGTGGCTCTATCTCTTTGGCGGTTTTGCGCTGCTCGCTGCCCTGCCGTGGCTGCCACCCGAAGCAAAGGCGCCGGAGGCGAAAGTCAGCCTGGCGAACTGTAACGGCTGCTCGCGCTGCTTCGACGACTGCCCTTTCAGTGCCCTGACCATGGTACCGCGCACGGACGGCAGGCCGTACGAACTCGAGCCGGTGGTCAGCCCGGAGAACTGCACGAGTTGCGGCATATGCGCCGGCTCGTGCCCGACTTCGACACCTTTTCGCCGCGCAAAGCCGATCGAGCCGGGCATTGAACTGCCTCACTGGTCCATTAGCGAACTGCGCGATCGCGTGATGGCGCCGACGAACGTGGTCGTCGACGAGCCCCGTGTCATCGTCTTCGCCTGCAAGCAGGGCAATGCCGAATTACTCGACGACGAAAATGGCGGCGTGAGAGTCGTAACTCTGCCCTGCGTCGGCATGTTGCCGCCTTCGTTCGTGGACTTCGCACTGTCACGGCGATTCGCTGACGGCGTCATGCTTGCCGGCTGCGCGGAAAATGACTGCTTTCACCGGCTCGGCAACGAATGGACGCTGCGGCGCATGGCACGGGAGCGGGACCCGTATCTGCGGCAGCGCGTGCCGCTCGAGCGCGTCGACCTGGCCTGGCTGCCGCCCGACGCGCATCGCCGGCGCGCAAAGGCGCTGCAGGCTTTCCGGGCTCGATTGGGGCGCTTGCCGGATGAATAATCCTTTGCGCATCTTCCTGCAGGCGATCACTTATGCCGCCTTCGCCATCATCGTGGGTTACCTGTCCGCGTCCCCGGCCTACGACTACGCCGATTCCGGTAAGGCGACGATCAAACTGTCGTTGAGCCACGCCGCCAACCGGGTGAAGCCCTGCGTGCGGCTGACACCGGAGGAGATCGCCAGGCTGGCGCCCAATATGCGGCGCTCCGAGAGCTGTGAACGGCAACGCCTGCCGCTGACCGTCGAGCTGGAGATCGATGGCGAGACCGCGGCGAATGTCCGGGCCCTGCCCTCCGGGCTGTGGAACGATGGGCCCGCATCCATTTACGAACGCCTCGAGGTCGAACCCGGCGCGCATACGATTACCGCCAGGCTCCGCGATTCCGATCGCTCAGAGGGTTGGGACTACACGCATACCGAAGATGCAATGCTCGTTTCGGGTCGTTATTTCACGATCACTTTCCGGGCTGAAACAGGAGGCTTCAGTTTCCGATGAGCCTTATCGAATGGAAACCCGAATTCAGCGTCGGCAACGCGGCAGTCGACCACGAGCACCGCGAGCTCATCCAGCTCATCAATAGCGTACACGCCGCGATTAGCGGCGGGGCGGACCGTGACCGGATGGCGGCCGGCCTGGGCGAGATCTATGCACAGATCGCGGCGCATTTCGCACTCGAAGAGAAGATCATGCGGGACGCCGGGTACGCGGACTTCGGTCCCCACAAAGCAGACCACGAGTCTCTGCTCGACCAGCTCGCCGACATCATTCACGCTGTCGAACGCGACAACAAGCTTGACGACCAGGACCTGTCGTCCCGACTAAACCGCTGGTTTACAGAGCATTTTGGAAGTCACGATGCGAAACTGCATCGGCAGCTGTGATTGCCCGCCGTTACCGGCTGCACAGCCCGCCCTTATCGGTGCTAAACTGGTCGCTCAGGGCTAAGGCCGTACCCGAAAACGACAAGAGGCGGCGAGCCCGATACCCATCGGTCTCATTCCCGTTTCCTGTGCCGGAATCGGCTTTCGGTCGAACGCCCGTCCACGTTTGCGGACCTTTCGATGAGCACACTGGAACTCGGCCACGAACCACAGGCAGTTCAAACCGACCGGCGCCTGGTCGCCGGCCGCTATCGTCTGCACGCACAGATCGGTCACGGACGTCTCGGCGACATCTACGAAGCCGAGGACGAAGGCTATCGTGAGCTCGGCGTCGGACGCCGGGTAGCGATCCAGTTGCTGCCGGACAGGATCGCCCTCGACCAGGGGCTCTTCAGCAAGCTCAAGCTCGGCTACACCGTGCTGCGCGCCGGCTCTCACCCGAACATCGTGTCCTACCTGGATTGCGACCACGATGGCAAGTTCGGCTACCTTGTCATGGAGTTACTCGATGGCGCCTCGCTGCGCTTCGTGCTCGATGACGTTACGACACTGCCGCTCGAAGAGGCCCTGCCGGTTATCCGGGCCACCGGAGATGCATTGCAGTTCCTGCACGCCAAGTCGATGGTCCACGGCCAGCTGGCCACAGAGAGCGTCTTCATCACCGACAACCTCGAGGTTCGCCTGCTCGACGTCGTGCCGCTGGATTCCGCATCGACGATACTGCGCGGCGTTGCGTCGAGGGATCCGTTCAGCCGCTCCGAAACCAGTGACGACATTTATGCGCTCGCCTGCCTCGCCTACGAAGTACTCGCGGGCAAGCATCCCTTCAACTTCCATCCGCCGGCCGAAGCGAGTCTCGCCGGGATCAAACCCGCCCGCATTCGATCGCTACCTGAAAAACAGTGGAGCGCGATCAGGCGCGCGCTGTCATTTGACCGCGACAAACGGCCCGCGACGATCAGGGACTTTCTCGACGATTTCGGCGTCACCGGGACCGAGAGGCTGCGGCCCTCGGAGAACAAGACGGCCGGGGATGCCCCGGCGCAGAAACCAGTGCATGACGACGTACCGCCGAGAAGCCAGCCGGACGCGCCTGTACAACGTAGCGCAGCTCCTGCGGCGCCCGCTCCGGATATTGCGACCGCATCGGCGCCGCGCGACGAGAAACGGCAAAAAAGGGCGCGTGCACGACGCTATCGTGCGAGCCGCATACGGTCGTTCTTCCTGGCGATCGTCCTGGCTGGCCTTGTCGCCTGGCATTACTATGGCCAGCCGCGGGACGATATTGCGAACCTCCCTGCGCTCGTCGATGCTTACCTCGATCCCGCACCTGCCGAGAGCGTCGTTGCGGAGCCGGTCGTTTCGGTTGAACCGAGTCCCACAGTGGAATCCGACGCACAGGCCGCATCCGAAACGGCTCCCGAGCTATCGCCTGAACCGGTCGCGGAGCCACTCCCGGAGCCCGTTGCTCGCGAGGCAGAACCCGCAACCGGGCAGGCACCGCTGGAAGCTGAAGCTCCGGTGCAGACCTCACCAGCGCCAGATACACCGGGCAGCACGTTGATACAGTCTTTCGTGACCGTGTACGAGCGAGACGGAGCTGCAAGAATCGCATTTCGCCGGCCGGTAGGGACCAGCGGTCCTCTCTTTTGGTGGACCGGCGACCAATCTGCAATAGGTGACAGTGACTACATCGCGCTGGAGCAACCGGTCATCGCGTTCTCCTCGGGCGAAGAAGCAGAGACGCTGCACGTGCCGCTCATCAACGATGGACTACCGGAACCGAGAGAAACATTTTACGTCTATCTCGGAGAACGCAACCCGCAGTCGGGACAACTGGAGCCGATTGCACGCGTTCGCGTCGACATCAACGACGACGACTGACCTCTCAGCACCAGCAATAATGGCCGCGCCGAGACCTCGTTCATACTGACAAACACCGGGCGAATTCGAGATACCGGTCGGCCGCCCCAACAACGGGATCGGGCTGCGTCAGAAACCCACATTTACAAAGTGAGTCCCGCGCTGTTGTAAACTGGGGGCTGGCCCGCAGGAAGCTTGCTATGAACCTGTTCAACAAGCTGCATGGACGCCGGGAGCCGCCAGGGCTCGAATGGCAGATACTCAGGCAGTTGCCCAAAGTCGCCCTCGCAGGGCTGATGATACCGGTGGCGCTGGCCATTCTGGTACGCATGGTGCCGGCTGAACCGGGCGTCAACATTGCGAAGCACATCAAGTCCGTCGACATTTTCGCTATCGCATCCGCGATCACGTTCTTCACGGCCGTTGTCACGGTCGCTATCGGCTGCATCATCGTTTACATAATGAAAGGCCCGGCCTACGTCGCCGATGCCTACCCGTTGCAGCATTCAGACCGCCCCGAGACAGGTCCTGCAGCTGATCGGGACGCCGACGACCGCTAGCAGCGGGTTGAAAAAATTTTCCGGATAGCTAGGGTTATAGGAGAAGGTGCGCGTCCGCCCGGTGCGGCCGCGGCACTGGTAAACCGTGTTAAATCCCCGTAAAGGAGGCAACGATGGGAATGTTAGACAAGTTGTTTGGTGGCAAAAACGACTACCCTCCCCTTCCCGCGGACAACGAAGCAAAAGCAAGGCTGGACGAGGTCAAACCCCAGCTCGAAGAGCTGGCAAAACGCGTCCATGATCACATGGAGGTCGTTCCGGGCGAACACGAAGCCTATGTTTATCTCGGCAAGCCGCCGAAACGCTTCGGTATCGCATGGCTGCACGACGGCAAGGTCGACGGGCTAAACGAACTCGTGGACGAGCACAAATTGTCGCAGTCACAGGTGCTGGCGATAATCGCCAAGCTGAGTGACGCGTACGAGCATGCCAGCGAAGCACCGCGCTACTCCGCCGAGGTCGCAGGCAAGCAGGTGACAGTGATCCCGTCCAGTGGACTGGGGAAAGAGGTCCACCAGATCATCGAGGGCGCGATTCACTGACGTCGTGATCGCGCATGCCGCCCGGTCAACCGCAATGCACGGGGCGGCGGAACGATAGCTATCCCGGTCCGTTCCTGGGACCGGGACGGAGTTTTTTGGCCAACCGTCATCGGGCGGCGCGCCAGCCTGACGAGTCTCGAGCTGACTGAAAGCGGCTCTGCGCGGCAGGCGCAGTTGCCGGGTCCAGCACTTCGACCTGGCTGGTGTCGAGCTGCCAGTTGAGTATCTGCAGGCGGCCGCGCTCCCACCAGGTGACAATCCCGATTGAAGGCCGGTTTTCAGCCACCTCGCCGAAGCGGGGCCGGATTCTTACGTGTGTAACCAATCGCACTAACGCGCTAGAATCCTGCGCCCCGATCGCCGAACCGGACCCATTCAGAAGGAAAGCCTCATGCGGACTGCAATCATCACCCTGCTTCTCGGACTCCTGGCCTCTGCCGCCGCTGCCGACACACGTCTCCTCAGGCTCCCAGACCTGCACGGCGATACCGTCGTATTTACCTACGCGGGCGATCTCTGGCTCGCCGGCACGGATGGCAACAATGTCCGCAGGCTCACCTCCCATCCCGGCCAGGAGCTGTTTGCACGGTTCTCGCCCGATGGCAGGCACATCGCATTCACCGGCCAGTACGACGGCGGCGACCAGGTCTACGTGGTGCCCGTCACCGGGGGCGAACCGAAACGTCTGACGTGGTATCCGTCCGAAGGTCCGCTGCCCGCCCGATGGGGCTATGACCACCAGGTATATGGCTGGACGCCCGATGGCGAGGCCGTGCTGTTCCGGTCGCTGCGCGAGGGTTTCAGCCTGACGGGTTCGCGGCTGTACACGGTGAAGCTGTCGGGCGGCTTGCCCGAGGCGCTGCCGATGTCCGTATCGGGCGCCGGCGCACTGTCGCCTGATGGTGAGCGAATCCTGTTTTCACCGCTGTTCCGCGATTTCCGCACCTGGAAGCGCTACGAGGGCGGCTGGGCGCAGGACCTGTTCATCTTCGAGCTCGACGGTTCCGGATCACGCAATATCACGAACCACGTGCGTACCGATCGCGACCCGATGTGGCTGCGGGAAGGTATCTTCTTCGTATCCGACCGCGACGATTATCTGAACATCTACGCGTATGACTCGACAAGCGGGCAGACGCGGCAGCTGACGAACTACGAGGGCCGTGACGTACGCTGGGCAAGCGACGATGGTTCGCATCGAATTGTCTATGAACTGGACGGCGCGCTGCGCATTCTCGACGTACGCTCGGGCAACGATCGCGCACTCACGATCACCGTGCCGGCGGACACGGGCTTCGAACTCGGCGAACTGGTGAAAGTGGCCGGGAATCTCGAAGGATTCGACGCCAGCCCGAACGGTGAGCGCGTGCTGGTCGCGGCGAGGGGCGAGGTGTTCTCGGTGCCGGTCGAGCACGGCGTGTCGCGCAACCTGACGAACAGCGCCGGCGCCCATGAACGGGAAGTTGCATGGTCGCCCAAGGGCGATCGTGTCGCCTGGATTTCCGATGCAAGCGGCGAAGAGGAAATTTACGTAGCCGATCACCTTGGCAAGGAAGCTGCGACCCGTGTAACCGGC
>Ga0193948_1000052_pt1 | contig 17073 bp, 16 predicted proteins | sample FRT_12_MG_FD_161659 | JGI IMG/M metagenome (GOLD analysis project Ga0193948, IMG submission 161659) | Sediment microbial communities from the Broadkill River, Lewes, Delaware, United States - FRT_1-2_MG | ecosystem: Environmental > Aquatic > Freshwater > River > Sediment | place: USA: Delaware... | reverse complement strand
ATTTTTCAGATTTTTTTCCCACACAACACAATAAAACTCGATAGTGGGATAATCAGTATCGTTTGTCATTATTATTGGCCATTTCGTGGGATAGTCAGACCCCATGCGTGTCCACAACAACAACCGGATATTGGCGCGTTCGAAGATCGCCGCATACACTAGCGGCTGATTTCACCTCCCGCGCGGTGCGCACAATGAAAAGACGACAATTTGTGGGTGGCCTGGCGGCGGCGGCCAGCCTGGCGGCCTGCTCGAAGCAGGATGGTGGCGGACAGGAGCCGGCATCGCGCTCCGGCGAAACCTTCGAATGGTCCATCGCAACCTCGTGGCCGCCGAAATACCCGGGTCTCGGGATTGCGGTCAACAACCTGGCGCAACGCATCGAGACCGCGTCCGGCGGCCGGCTGACGCTCAAGGTCTACGCGGCCGGCGAGCTGGTGCCGGCCTTCGAGGCATTCGACGCGGCGAGCCGCGGCACCGTGGAGATGGGGCACGACGCGGCGTACTACCACAAGGGAAAAGTACCCGCCGCGCAGTTCATGACCGCCATTCCGTTCGGCATGACGTTCATGGAGATGAACGCCTGGCTGTATTACGGCGAGGGCCTCGCACTGTGGCGCGAGCTCTACGAGCCCTTCAACCTCGTGCCGTTTCCCTGCGGCAATACCGGCGTGCAGATGGGGGGCTGGTTCAACAAGGAGATCAACTCGATCGCCGACCTGAAGGGACTCAAGATGCGCATCCCCGGGCTCGGTGGCGAAGTGTTGCGTCGTGCCGGGGGTACCCCGGTGACCCTGCCGGCGTCGGAAATCTTCACGTCGCTGCAAACCGGCGCCATCGATGCTACCGAGTGGGTCGGACCCTATAACGACACGACGCTGGGGCTGCACACGGTCGCCCGGTATTACTACTACCCCGGGTGGCAGGAGCCCGCGCCCGCGCTGCAGGCCTACGTGAACCGGCAGGCATGGGACTCCCTGCCGCCGGACCTGCAGGCGATCATCGAGATTTCCTGCCAGGCCGTCACCACGGACATGCAGGCCGAATACGCGCACGGCAATGCGCTGGCGCTCGAGCAGCTAATGGCGGACCCGGACGTGGAACTGCGCCAGTTCCCCGACGACGTCCTCCAGTACCTGAAGTCGATCGCGCAGGAGATCGTTGAAGAGATGGTGGCCGACGATCCGATGGCGGCGAAGATCTACCGGTCGTGGTCGTCGTTTCTCGAGAAATCGATTCCGAACTCGCGCATCACGGAACAGGCCTTTCTCGCAACGCGTCGCTAGCGCGATCCGGATCAGTTGCCGTAGATCTGGCCAGGCAGCCAGGTGACGAGACCGGGAAACAGCGCGAGCAACAACAGCGCGCCGAGCTGTATGGCCACGAACGGAATTACGCCGCGATAGATCTGTTGCGTCGTGACCGACGGGGGCGCCACGCCGCGCAGGTAGAACAACGCAAAACCGAACGGCGGGGTCAGGAACGACGTCTGCAGGTTGATTGCGATCATCACGCCGAGCCAGACGGGATCGAGCCCCATTGCGAGCAGCACCGGGCCGACGATGGGCACCACGACAAACGTGATCTCGATGAAGTCGAGCACGAATCCGAGCAGGAACATGACCAGCATCACGAGAATGACCGCGCCCACCACTCCGCCAGGCAGCGACTCGAGAATCGCGTGCACGCCGTCGTCGCCGCCGAAGCCGCGGAAGACGAGCGAGAATACCGAGGCCCCGATGAGTATCAGGAACACCATGCTGCTGATCTTCAACGTGGCCTGCATGATGTCTCGCAGGCGAGAGAGGCCGATCTCGCGCCGCGCGAGCGCCAGCAGCAGCGCGCCCATCCCGCCGACGCCGGCCGCCTCCGTCGGTGTGGCGAGCCCGGCGAGAATCGAGCCGAGCACCGCGAATATCAGCAGCAGGGGCGGCAGCAGCGCGCGCAGGATCTGCAGGAAGGAGACCGTGTCCTCGTCGCCGCGCTCGTAAGCCGGCATCAGGGCGGGTTTGAAGAACGCGGCGCCGAGCAGGTAAAGGACGTAAAGGACGACGAGTAACAGCCCGGGAATCAGTGCCCCCGCGAACAGGTCGCCGACCGATACTGTCTTCGGCGAAAACACGCCCGACTCCACCTGTGCCTGCTGGTAGGCGCTCGACATCACGTCGCCGAGCATGACGAGAATGATCGACGGCGGAATGATCTGCCCCAGCGTCCCTGATGCGCAGATCGTGCCGGTCGCGATCTCGGGGGAATATCCGCGCCGCAGCATGGTCGGCAACGACAACAGCCCCATCGTGACGACGGTCGCGCCAACGATGCCCGTGCTGGCTGCAAGCAACATGCCCACCAGGGTCACCGATATGCCGAGGCCGCCTCGCAGGCTGCCGAACAGCCGGCTGAGCGTATCGAGCAATTCCTCCGCGATACGCGCGCGTTCGAGCGTGACGCCCATGAATACGAACAACGGCACGGCAACGAGGGTCTCGTTGCCCATAATGCCGAACACCCGGTTCGGAAGGCTGGATAGCAGCGCATCATTGAAGATGCCCGTTACGGCGCCAACTGCCGCGAACAGGAGCGCGGTACCGCCGAGCGTGAACGCGACCGGAAAACCGGCGAGCAACGCGACTATCACCGTGGCGAAAAGCAGTAGCGCCATCCATTCCATCAGTCCCGCCTCCGCAGGACCTGCAGTGCCCGCACCAGCATTGCCAGGCCCTGCAGCACGAGCAGCAGGGGCATGACCAGCAACACCGACTTGAGTAGCGGCACGAACGGATAAGGCATGCCGCCCGGCTCACGCGACGATTCGGCAAGCTGCCAGGAGACCGCAACGAAATCCCATGACTTGTAGCCCAGGAAGACGGATAACGGCAGCAGGAACAGCAGCGTGCCGAGCAGGTCGACCCAGGCCCGCCGGCGCTCACCCATGCCGCGGTAGAAGATATCCACGCGTACGTGCTCGTCCTGTTGCAGCGTATACGCGGCACCGACCATGAATACCACGGCATGCATCCAGACAACGGATTCCTGCAGCCAGACGGCGCCGGCGTCGAAGACGTAACGCATGACGACCACGATCACGGTTACGATCACCATGATGAGCGTGAGCCAGGACGTAATACGTCCGGTCACGATACTGATCTTGTCGAAGGCGTCCGGGACGCGATTGTGGGCCGGCCGTTCCTGCAAGGCTCAGCGCCGCCAGAAGGTCGGCGTGACCAGCACGAGCAGCGTGAAGATTTCGAGCCGCCCGAGCAACATGCCGGCGATCGCTATCCACTTCGCCACGTCGGGCACCGACATGAACCCCTTCGAGACATCGCCGAGCCCGGGACCGAGATTATTAAGCGTTGCCGCAACCGCCGAAAACGCGGTTACCTGGTCGAGGCCGGTTGCCATCATTGCGAGCATCATTCCGGCAAACACGATGACGTAGATCGAGAAGAAGCCCCAGACGGCGTCGACGACCCGGTACGGCACCGCCTTGTTGCCGAGCTTGACGGGGATCTCGGCGGAAGGATGAACCAGGCGAACGATCTCGCGAACGCCCTGCTTGTAGACCAGCAGCCAGCGAATCACCTTGATGCCACCCGCGGTCGAGCCGGCGGAACCGCCGACGAAGCTGGCGAAAATGAGCAGCACGGGAATGGCTGTCGGCCAGGCGGAAAAATCCGACGTGGTGAAGCCCGTCGTCGTCGCGATGGAGACGGCCTGGAAGAGTCCGTTGATGATGGCATCCGTCGGCGTGCCGAAGGTGCTGAAATACAGCAGTGCGGCGATAACCAGTATCGAGATTACGAACAACACGAATGTGTAGGCGCGAAACTCCGGGTCCTGCGAGTAATGTTTCACGGACACATAGCGCCAGGCGTAGAAATGCAGTGAGAAATTGATGCCTGCGAAAAACATGAACACGATCGCCACGAGATCCACGGCCGCGCTGTCGAAGTAGCCGATGCTCATGTCGTGTGTCGAGAAACCACCAATGGCGACCGTCGAAAACGCATGACACAGCGCGTCGAACCAACCCATGCCCGCCAGCATGTAGAAGACGAAGCAGCTGATCGTGAATGCGAGATACACGTACCAGAGCGCTTTCGCCGTCTCAGTGATGCGTGGCGTCAGTTTCGTGTCCTTGACCGGCCCGGGAGTCTCCGCGCGATACAGCTGCATGCCGCCGACGCCGAGCATCGGCAACACGGCGACGGCGAGGACGATGATGCCCATACCGCCGAGCCACTGCAGTTGCTGCCGGTAATAGAGGATCGATCGCGGCAGTTCGTCGAGCCCCGTCAGGACCGTCGCTCCCGTAGTGGTCAGTCCCGATATGGATTCGAAAATTGCGTCCGTCATTGACAGCGACAGGCTGTCATCGAAATACAGTGGGGCAGCACCGAAGGTGCCGAGTACCGTCCAGAACGAGGCGACCACCAGGAAGCCGTCGCGCAGCCGCAGCTCCCTGCGCTCCCGCCGGACCGGAAGCCAGAAGACGACACCGGCCACAAGCGTCAGGCCGAAACCTTCGACAAACGACAGCCATGCGTCGTCGGCGTAAAGCAGGCTGAAAAAAATCGGCGGCAGCATGGTCAGGCTGAACACCATCAGGAGCAGCCCGAGAATGCGTTGTACGACGGTCCAGTTCATGCCGCAGCAGGGCCCCTAGATGAACGACACGCCGACCTGGAACAGTTGCTCGAGGCGCTCGATCTTGCGTCGATCAGTCATGAATAGAATCACGTGGTCGTCGGTCTCGATAACGGTATCGTGGTGCGCGATGATGACCTGGTCGTCGCGTACAAGCGAGACGATGGCCGTGCCTTTCGGCAAATCGATGTCCTCGATCTTGCGGCCGACGACGCGCGATTCTTTTTCCGTGCCGTGGGCGATGGCCTCGATGGCCTCCGCCGCACCGCGCCGCAGCGAGTGGACCTTGACGACGTCGCCACGGCGAACGTGCGCCAGCAACGAGCCGATAGTGACCTGCTGTGGCGAGATCGCGATGTCGATGCTTCCCGCCTCCACGAGATCGACATAGGACGCCCGGTTGATCAGCGCCATCACCTTGTGGGCGCCGAGTCGTTTCGCGAGCATCGATGAGAGGATGTTCGCTTCTTCGGAATTGGTGAGCGCACAGAACACGTCGACGTTGTCGACGTTCTCCTCGAGCAGCAACTCTTCGTCGGCGGCGTCGCCAACGAGAACGATGGCACGATTGAGTTGCTCCGAGATGGTCCGGGCGCGGCTCGTGTCGCGCTCGATGATCTTGACCTGATTGGTCTGTTCGAGCGCAAGCGCGAGGCGTACGCCGATGTTGCCGCCGCCCGCTATTACGACCCGTCGTACCGGCTCTTCCAGGCGGCGCATCTCGCTCATGAAAACGCGGATATCCTTGCGGTCGGCGATGAAGAACACTTCGTCACCCTCCTGGATCACGGTCTCGCCGTCCGGCAGCATGGCTTTGCCGTGCCGGTAGATCGCGGCGATGCGCCCCTCCGTGTTGGGGACGTGTTCCTTGAGCGTTGCGATGCGCTGGCCGACGAGCAGGCCGTCACGGTCCGCGAACACGCCGACGAGGCGAACGCGGCCGCCCGCAAAGTCGAGAACCTGTGAGGCGCCTGGATACAGGATCAGCTGTTCAACGTATTCGCACACCAGCTGCTCCGGGCTGATGCCGACGTCGATGGGAATCGCGTCCTGCGAAAAAAGCTGCGCCGTATTCATGTACTCCGCCGAGCGGATACGGGCAATCTTGGTTGGCGTGTGAAACAGGGTATAGGCGACCTGGCACGCCACCATGTTGATTTCGTCCATGTCCGTCAGGGCGACGACGATGTCTGCATCATTCGCGCCGGCGCGGTCGAGCACCTCCGGGTAGGCGGCGTGTCCGACGACGGTACGAATGTCCAGCCGATCCTGCAATTCGCGCAGCACGTCGGGACGGACGTCGACGACGGTAACCTCGTTGGCCTCTTCGCGAGACAGATGGTAGGCGGCGGACGAACCCACCTGACCTGCACCGAGTATTAGAATCTTCATTGTTGTCGACAGGCTTTTCGGCGCAACACACAAGTGTCGCTGCAGGGGCGATAGTCTACATCAGATCGAGATTGGCATAGGACAGAACCAGCCATTTTGTGCCGGCCGTCTCAAAATTGACCTCAACGCGGGCATGCGCACCCTGCCCCTCGTAATTGAGAATCACGCCGTCGCCGAATTTCCCGTGCCGGACACGCTGGCCCAGCCGCACGCCCATCTCGGCGTCCGAGGATTTCCTGAGCGAACCCGCTCCACCGGAACGTCCTGTGCGAACGGGCCGTGACACCTGGACGCGCGGACGAATCTCCTCGACGTGCTCGTCGGGAATTTCGGAAATGAATCGCGACGGTTGCGAAAAGCTGTCCATGCCGTGCAGGCGCCGCTGCTCGGCGTAAGTGACGTAAAGGGACTGTTTCGCACGCGTGATGCCAACATAGCAAAGGCGCCGCTCCTCCTCGAGGCCGTTCGGATCCGCGATCGAGCGCTGGTGCGGAAACAGCCCGTCCTCCATGCCGCAGAGAAACACGAGCGGGAATTCGAGGCCTTTCGCCGAGTGCATGGTCATGAGCTGCACGCAGTCCTGCCAGGCTTCGGCCTGGCCCTCGCCCGCTTCGAGCGCAGCATGGGACAGGAACTCGTCGAGCGGCGACATCTCTTCCGCCGGATCCGGCTCGAAGCTCTTCGCCGCGCTGACGAGTTCCATCAGGTTCTCGAGCTTGGTTTCGCCGCGCTCGCCCTTGTCGTTCCTGAACATCTCGACGAGTCCGCTGGCGTGAATGACGTGGTCGACCTTGTCCTGCAGATCGAGCCCGATCGTCTCGCGCGCCATGCGCTCTATGAGATTCATGAAAGCGAGGACCGCCTTCGCCGCACGGCCGGCCAGTTCGTCACTTGCCACCGCCCCGGCGGCGCGCCACATCGTGCAGCTGTTGGCGCGTGCGTACGCACGCATGATCTCGACGGTACGGGCGCCGATGCCGCGCGTCGGCCGGTTGACGATGCGCTCGAAAGAGGCGTCGTCCTCGCGGTGGGATATCAGACGCAGGTAAGCGAGCGCATCCTTGATCTCGGCGCGTTCGAAAAAGCGCAGGCCGCCGTAGACACGATAGGGAATGCCGGCGTTGATGAGCCCCTCCTCGAGCACGCGTGACTGGGCATTCGAGCGGTACAGGATCGCGGCATCGGCGCGCGCGTTGCCCTGGTCGATCCAGTCGCGCAGTCGGCCGATGACGAAATCGGCTTCGTCACGCTCGTTATAAGCCGCGTACAGCCTGATCGGCTCGCCTTCGGCGCCGTCGGTCCACAGGTTCTTGCCCATGCGGTCGGCGTTGTTTGCGATGACGGCATTCGCGGCGTTCAGGATCGTAGACGTGGAGCGATAGTTCTGCTCCAGTTTCACGACCGTGGCGTTCGGGAAGTCTCGCTGGAAGCGGTGGATGTGCTCGACACGTGCGCCACGCCAGCGGTAGATCGATTGATCGTCGTCGCCGACGACGAACGGGATGGCCGCATTGTCCCCTGCGAGCAGCCTCAGCCACGCGTACTGAATCGCGTTGGTGTCCTGGAATTCGTCGACGAGCAGGTGCTGGAAGCGACGCTGGTAGTGCGCCAGCAGTTCGGGATTGTCGCGCCATAATTCGTGCGCGCGCAGCAAAAGCTCCGCAAAATCGACGAGCCCGCCTCGCTCGCAAACTTCCTCGTAGGCCGCGTAAAGTGCGATCATCTGCCGGCGGTTCGGGTCGCGCTCGTCGTCGAGATGCTGCGGCCGCAGACCCTCGTCCTTTTGCGCATTGATGAACCACTGGATCTCCTTGGGGGCCCAGCGGCTATCGTCGATCTCGAGATTCTTGAGCAGACGCTTGATGAGGCGCAGCTGGTCGTCCGAATCGATGATCTGGAAATTCTGCGGCAGCTTCGCTTCCTGCCAGTGCCGCCGCAGCAGTCGATGGGCAAGGCCGTGGAACGTGCCTATCCAAAGGTGGCTGACGGGCATGCCGAGCAACGCCTCGATACGGCCGCGCATTTCCCCGGCCGCCTTGTTCGTAAACGTCACGGCGAGCAGGCCCTGCGGCGAGACGCCCTCGACATCGATCAGCCAGGCGGCCCGGTGCACGAGCACGCGCGTCTTGCCGCTGCCGGCGCCGGCGATAACGAGCGTCGGCTCCGCGGGGGCCGTGACGGCCTGCCGCTGCGCGTCGTTCAGGGATTCCAGTATCGGGGTGACGTCCATGAAGCGCGCAAGTTTAGCAGGATTGCGCGCGGATTCGGGCGGGGCTAATCCTGGCGCCAGAGGAAGCCGAGCGAGTAGCGGCCGCGTTCGTATTGAATACGTGTGTCGTTGGATACGAAGTCGTCGAAGCGCCCTTCCAGCAATACACTGAATCGCGGCGTTATCCGGTAGCTGATCGTGGCGTCCAACCTGGCGGTTTCGAGGGTCTTCGTAGGGAGGGCCGGATTATTGAACGCAAACGCGTTCTCGTAATTGTAGTTGCGGTAGTACCCGGACAGTTCGAGGTCGAAGCGGACGCCCGGCGACCAGTGAAACTCGAACTCATAGTGATCGCGGATGTAGTCGTTGTACGCGGCGAAGCGATCCTCGCGGTCGACGCGTTCGTACTCGAATCCGACCCACATGCTCTTCGTCAGGCGTTGCCTGGCAAGCAGCGACAGCCCCACGTAGTCATAACGAACGCCGGGGTTGCCAATCGGTTGTGTGCCGTCGATGTTGAACGAGGGACGGTCGCTGTAGCGCCGGCTGAATTTTTCGGCCGTGATACGCAGCAGCGACGTGCGTGTAAACGTGTATTGCGTATGAAGGCTGAACAGGAAATATTCGTGATCGTATGACGGCACGACCTCGACGTCTTCGTAGTCGTAAAGGTAGCCCTTGGCGACGAAACCCAGGGCCAGCTTTCCCCAGCGCTGCCGGAAGCGCATGTCCGGGCCGTAGCGCGTGTAGTTCATGCGGTCGCCGATCTCCACGCCGTTAATGGCGCGCGGTGTGCCGTCGTCCGGGTCGTAATAGACTCCATCGCGCTGGGCAACACGGAACGAGCTGTAGACTTCGCGCTGGCGGTCCTCTTTCCGGCGAACGTACTCGTTGCCGACGCGCAGCTCGTGCCTGAATTCGTCCGCGTCACTCAGTTCGCGGTCCTGGTAATAGCTGCCGATGGCGCGATACGCGGCATAGAATCCTTCGAACCGGTAGGTGTTGATCATGTACTTGGCGCCGAGGTCGTATGGCACATAGCTGCCTGTCTTCACCTCGGGCACGATCAGTGGCAGGTTCGGGTTTGCAAAGTCGATGTAAGGTTCGGACGGCGAGCGGAACACGTTGGTGTCATTTCCGTAGCCGACGCTCGCGAAATAGCTGAAGTCGAAAATATCGCGTTCTTTCTGTTCCGCGACCGTGTGCTGGTAGACCGGGTCTTCCTCAAGCTCGCCACGCCGGATGCGAGCGATCGCGGTGCGGGCCAGGGCGGATATTTCCTCGTTGCCGCCCTCGTCGCGGGCGGAGCGAAACCACTGCAGCGCCTCGTCACTCTCACCGGCTGCGTAGGCGTTCAGGCCGAGGTTGTAGCGCGCGAGCTGCCGCAATGACGACGAGCGCGAGGCTTTCTGCAGCGACTCCCGCGCGCGGACGTGCTGCCCCGCCTTGTAATGCGCGACGCCCATGTTGTAGTGCAGCAGGGGCGTATCCATGCCGGCTTCCGCGGCCTGGCCGTAACGCAGCAGTGCAGCCCAGTAGAGATCGTCGCGGAACAGCCGGTTGCCGTCCCTGAAGAGATCCTCCGCGGTCATCGCCGCGGCGGTACCGCCGGTGAACAGGCACACGAGCGCCAGCGCGACGGCGATGGTTCGCGCCGGCCGGCGGATTCCCGGTTTTCTGAGTGCGGCGGTAATACGCGGAATTCCCGTGTGGCGTTATGTCAGGTCGCCAAAATGCCCGATATTCGTTGCGAAAACCATGACGTAGTGCAAGAAAATCCCCCTGGACGGAGCCCGCCCAGGGGGATTGCTGCGGATTGCGCCCGGATTACGCCGGGCGGGAGGTTGTTCACGCTGACTTTAGTCGTCCGTGGAGTCGTCGTCGTCCTCGCTTCCGTCGTCGTCATCGAGACCGTCGTCCATGTCGTCCTCGTCGTCGAACTCGTCGTCCTCGATGTCCTCGCCTTCCTCGTGATCGTGTTCGTCGTCATCGATCTCGTCGACATCGTCGATTTCGTCGTCGCTTTCGAAATCGTCATCCATGCCGTCTTCGTCATCGAAGTCTTCGCCGTCGTCGTCGCCGAAGTCGCTGTCCTCATCCTCGGACTCGTCCTCGCCGAAGTCGTCGTCCTCATCCTCGGACTCGTCCTCGCGTTCGTCTTCATCCTCGGATTCGTTTTCATCTTCGGACTCGTCATCGTCCCAGTCGTCTTCGTCATCGTCCTCGGGACCGCGCATCTCGGCCATCTCGGCGATGTCGTCATCGAGGTCGGACTCGTCATCGAGGACCTCCATCATGACGTCGAGATCGTCAAGGTCGTCGTCGGCTCTTGCGGCAGCCGGCATGAACGCAAAGCAGGTCAGGACCAGCACCGCGATAAACAGGTTGAAGGGTTTCATGGCAATACTCCGTCAATATTTACCGGACATCCCGTCCAGCCGTGAATCAGGAAACGTCGACTCGCAACCGGAATGTCCGGTTGCGGTCCTTGTGTTCGAGGCGGGCCAGCAGTTCACCGCCGGCCGGCGTCAGTGCGATGAGCGTCAGCGGCAGCAGGTTCTTGCCTTCCTGCAGGCTCGTCTCCCAGGTTATTTCGCGCTGTCCGGGGAAGCCTGCCAGCTCGATGCCGTCGGGCAGGGAGACCGTCAGCTTCGCCGAGTCCAGCGCTTCTGCCGAGGCGAAGACGAGCCGCACGGTGTGTTCCTGCTCCATCGCGATGGTCACGCCGGGTATGGTTGGCTCCGCATCCGGCAGCTGCGGTGTCGTCATGAGCATCGCGGTGATTACCCAGATCGCGAGCCCCGCCGCAATCGCCGAACCGAAGCCGGCCAGCATCCAGCGGTTGCGCTGCCGCCGCGAGCCTTTATGAACCGCGCGGACAACCGCCCGATCATAGAAGCCTGGCTCGGCTTCCGGCACCGGGTAGTCCTTTAACAATTCGAGGAGTTCCCGCTCCTCCATCACGCGTTTTTCATTCATGACATTTATCCTGCCTGTGTCTATAACACGTTGAACATCAGGAATTGGTTCCATCCTCGTCCAGTATTTGACGTAATCGGGCCCGTGCCCGGTGCAGGCGTGACTTTATCGTGCCGACCGGGATTCCCGTGAGGCCCTCGATTTCCTCGAGCTTGTAGCCTTCCGTGTCGTGCAGCAGCACGACATGGCGATGTTCCTCGCTCAGTTGCTGCAATGCCGCATCCAGGCGCCGGAATTTCTCGAGTCTTTCCTGGTCCTCGACGGGGTCGAGGTCGCCAGGGAGGTCCGCGAGCCCCTGTCCCGGCAAGTGCCCTTCGTCGACGAGGTGCATGCGCTGGCGCGCGAATCGTCGGTGCTGGTCGACGAACAGGTTATACATGACGCGGCACAACCACGACCCCGGTTCCTCGATATGGACGAGTTCGTCGAGCATGCCGAAAGCCTTCACCAGGAGCTCCTGGAACAGGTCTTCGGCTTCGGCCTTCGTGCCCGTGAGCCGCCACGCCAGCCGGTAAAGGCGGTCGAAATACGGTCGCACCACGCGCTCGAACACTTCGGTCTGGTGAGGATCGGTCATCGCACCGCAGAGTGTATAGCCACAGCCACCCCCCGCGGCAAGGACGTGTCCTGCTATTCTTCAAGAAAAGCAGCAAACTCCATGAAAGCAAACACCCTGATTCTGACGGCGGCCGCCATGATCGCCTTCGCGGCCAACTCGGTCCTGTGCCGGCTGGCGCTGGGCGCCGGGCTCATCGACGCAGCGAGTTTCGCGACGGTCCGCACGATATCCGGTGCGCTCATGCTCGCCGGCATACTGCTCGCGAGGCGCCGGGCGGTGACGGCAAAGCCGGACTGGCGCTCGGTGCTCGCGCTGTACCTGTACATGGTGTTCTTCGCGTTTGCCTACCTGTCGCTGAGCGCAGGTACGGGCGCATTGATCCTGTTCGGTGCGGTGCAGCTGACGATGTTCACGGTCGCGCTGCGATCCGGCGAGCACTTCTCAGCGGTTTCGTGGGCCGGCCTGGCTGTCGCCATCGCCGGGCTCGTCTACCTCGTGTCGCCCGGCCTCACGGCGCCGGATCCTCTGGGCGCCGCACTGATGACGGTTGCCGGAATCGCCTGGGGGGCGTATTCGCTCGTGGGCCGGTCTGCTGCCGACCCGACGGAGGCGACGGCACACAATTTTCTCTACGCGGTGCCGCTCGTGGTCGTGACCAGCCTGGTCTTCATTGGCGACTTCGACCTAACGGCGGCAGGCGCGGGTTACGCGATGGCATCCGGCGCCATAGCCTCGGCAATCGGTTATGCGATCTGGTACACCGCCCTGAAGGGGCTCACCGGGACGGGCGCGGCAACCGTGCAGTTGTCAGTGCCGGTCATCGCGGCCATCGGTGGCGTATTGCTGCTGTCGGAGGCTGTGACGGTCCGGCTCGTCATCGCGTCCGCCGCGACGCTCGGCGGCGTGGCGCTGGTTCTTACGCAAAGAAACCGGGCGCGCTAGAGGCTGAACTGCAGCAGGAAGTAGTGGTCGACGAGCAGCGCCGCGAACAGGATCGCGAGATAGGTAATCGAGAATTTGAATGTGCGCATGGGCAGTGCGACGTCATCCCTGTCGCGCAGCATGCGTACCGCGTAGTTAAGGAAAACCGCTCCGAGCGAGACGGCCGCGGTGAGGTAGATGAGGCCACTCATCCCGGTCAGATAGGGTATTACGGTAATAACGACGAGCAGTATCGTGTACAGCAGAATGTGCAGCCGCGTGTAGTCCTCCCCGTGCGTCACCGGCAGCATGGGAATCCCGACCTTCGCGTACTCGTCCTTTCTCGCGATGGCGAGCGCCCAGAAATGCGGCGGCGTCCACACGAAGACGATCAGGAACAGCAGCAGTGCGCTGCTGGTGATCTCGCCCGTGACGGCGGTCCAGCCGAGCACCGGCGGGGCCGCCCCGGCAGCGCCGCCGATCACGATGTTCTGCGGCGTCGCGCGCTTCAGGAACACGGTGTAGATCACCGCGTAGCCGATCAGTGAGCCGAAGGTCAGCACCGCGGTCAGTGGATTGACGAGGAACCACAATATAATCATCGACAGGACGCAGATCGCCGATGCGAAGGCGAGCGCATTGCTCTCGCTGACCCTGCCCTCGGGCAATGGCCGGCCGCGCGTGCGCAGCATGTGGATGTCGATGCGGGCATCCAGCACGTGGTTGAAGACCGCCGCAGCCGAGGCGGCCATGCCGATGCCGATCGTCCCGAACAGCATCGCCGGGGCGCCCGGCCACCCGGGTACCGCCAGGAACATGCCAACTACGGCCGTAAACACGATAAGCATAACCACACGAGGTTTCGTCAGCTCGTAGTAGTCGCGCCAGTGTGTCAGTCTTTCTATGTTCGCACTCAAGGTCGTTCCTCGCTCAGCCGATACGTGACAGCTTCAGCAGACGCTTTATATCGTCGACCATGTCGCGCGGCTCGATGTCCGGGCTGAAATAAAGCACCAGGTTGGCGTGCGGATCAATCAGGTAGAACCCGCCAGCCGGCAGGGAATCGGGTCGCTTGTCGTCGAGTACGGCACGCAGTGCCGGATCGTGCAGCGACTTGAGCCCCTGGTGCTCTTCGGCACCGAGGAGGGTATCGGGAGCTTGTTCTCCATGCAAGAAGACGCGCACTATCCGGTCCATTTCCTTGCCCAGCATGAGCCGGGTCTGCCGCTGCGTGTACAGGGCTTTGCGACAGGTTTCGCCGCATTCGCCGTCCTCGGCATACAGCAGCCGCCACGCGCGGTCCTCATGAACTCGCGACTCCGGTACGGCGTCGAGCAAGTTGACGATGGGTTCGAGCAGCGCGCCGTGATTGGCCCGCGACTCGGGCTGCAGCGCGTCGCCGCTGTAATACAGCCACGCCGCAAACAGCAGCGGTCCGAAAAATATCGCGGCAATCAGCAGGAACTGCAGACGCCCTTTCGTGCGCTTGGGGTCGCTCACCGGTGTTGTCCTCGCTTGCGAAAATTCCAGGCCAGCAGGGCGGCCAGCACCACCGCCATCGCAAACCATTGAAAGGCATAGGCATAATGGCGCCCGGGACCGATCTGACCGGGCTCCCAGCGCCGCAGCAGGCCATAATCTTCCGCGGGCGCAAGCAGCAGCACGAACGGCTGGACCTCGCGCCCCAGGGACGCGGCGAGTTCGTCCAGCGTCGGGTACACCGCGTGCTGAGGCCACGTAGACGGCGACTCGATGGCCGCTCCCATGCGATAGCCGGCTGTCGGCAGAGCGCCGACACGGCCGCGAACCGTCAGGCGCGTGTCCGGCACCTCGAGCGCGGACGGCTCGACCAACTCCCCGGACCTCGCGACCCAGCCGCGATTCACGATCAGCAGCGGCTCGTCGGGGGAATACTCGAGCGGCGTCAGCACGTAGTGACCGTTGCGGCTGTCGACGATGATGTTGTCCAGCAGGAACTGGTGGTCGTCATCGAACACCCCTTCTGCGGCCAGCTGCTGGAACGGCTCCACGGCCATGCCGTCGACGAAACGGGTAAACCCCGTCTGCCGGTCGAAAGCGTCCTGTGCGGCGCGCTTTTCCTGCGCGCGGCTGATCTGCCATACGCCGAGGCCGGCGAACTGGGCGACCAGCACCGCACCGAGCGCATAAGGCAGCCAGGCCTTTGTTGATTTCTGCAGCGGTGTCTCCACGTTATACTGCTCGATCCCGCACCAATAGGTATTCAATGAAAGCCATCGTCTTGATCTTGCTGGCGGCTGTCGTGGTCAGCCTGTTCTCGGGGCTGTTCTTCCTCGTCAAGGACAGGAACTCGCCCGGTTCGACCCGGATGCTCACGTCGCTGAAAATCCGCGTCGCGTTATCCATCACCCTGGTCATCTTTCTGGTCACCGCGTTCTCGCTCGGCTGGATCGGCCAGTAGGAAGTTCACGTGGCGCGACCCTGCGCTAAGGCAGGTCTGCGAACGGGGCGTTTGTCGACCGAAGTAAAGCGCAGCGCAGCGAGCCATGAGGGAGATAAATGACCCGTTCGCAGACCGGACCGACGGTCGCGCGAATTACATCCAGTAAACGAACACGTAGAGGCCGATCCAGACCACGTCCACGAAGTGCCAGTACCAGGCTACGGCTTCGAACGCGAAATGATTCTGCGCCGTGAAGTGTCCTTTCATGACGCGCAGCCAGATGATCAGCAGCATGATTGCGCCGATGGACACGTGCATGCCGTGGAAGCCCGTCAGCATGAAGAACGTCGAGCCGTAAATGCCGCTGGTCAGCTTCAGGTTCAGGTCCTCGTAGGCATGGATGTACTCGTAGCCCTGCAGGTACACGAAGATGAAGCCGAGAATGAAGGTCAGCGCGAGGAACGTCTTCAGGATGCCGCGCTGCCCCGCAATCAGTGCATGGTGCGCGATCGTCACGGTTACCGAGCTGGTCAGCAGGATGGCCGTATTGATCAGCGGCAGGCCGAACGGCCCCATTATCTCGAACTCACCGCCGACCTCACCGGGCCCGTTCGTCGGCCAGGTTGCCTCGTAGCCATCCCATAGAATCAGGTTGGTGAAAAAGTTATTGCTGTCGCCGCCGAGCCACGGCACCGACATGTTGCGGGCGTAGAACAGCGCGCCGAAGAATGCGGCGAAGAACATCACCTCGGAAAAGATGAACCAGAACATGCCCATCCGGAAGGAATGGTCGACCTGGTCGTTGTACAGCCCGCCCTGGCTCTCGCTGATCACCGTGCCGAACCAGCCGATGAGCATGAACACCATCACCGCGACCCCGGCCAGCATGATCCAGAAGCCGGCGCCGGCGCCGTTCAGCCAGTTGGAGACGCCCACCATGAGGAACAGCAGCCCGATCGAGCCGACGATGGGCCAATGGCTGCCATGAGGTACGTAATAACGGTCTTCAGCGTGGGACATGTTGTTTCTCGATGCGTTGTTGTTCAGGACCCGTCGTTCGCCGAGACGCGAACGGTGTCATAAAAAGTGTACTGCAGCGTGATCGTATCCACGAACTCGGGCAGGTCCGGGTCGACGATGAACTGCAGCGGCATCGCGCGCTCTTCGTTCGCCTGGAATTCCTGGTTCGTAAAACAGAAGCACTCGATCTTCTTGAAGTGGCCGGAGGCGCTCACCGGCGCGACGCTCGGGACGGCCTGCGCGACCTTGGTGTCGCCGGCGAGGTTCTTCGCCGTAAACGTCGCGTAATACATCTTGCCCGGCGTCACTTCCATGCTGTCGCGGTCCGCGGCGAACTCCCACGGCGCGTACTCATTGACGGTCGTTACGAATTCCACGCGGACCGAACGCGTGAAGTCCGGGTTTTCCTGGCGGCTCTCGGCCACCGTATTGGTGCGGCCGCCGAACCCCGTGATCTCGCAGAACACGTCGTACAGCGGCACGAGCAGATAGCCGAAACCGAACATCGCGGCCGCGAGCAGCAGCAGCTTGCCGGTCAGTGAGCGGTTATCGTTTCCTGGCTTGTTGTCGGTGCGGTCGTTCATACGTTTCAGCTGCGCAATACGCCGATCATGATGAAACCAAGATAGAAGGCCAGCGCGACAGCGATGAGGATGATCGCCGTTCGTCGTACTCCTTTGCGCTGCTCCTTCCGCTCATCGGTCACTCGAAGGCTTCCTGCGCGATGCGGGCCTTGGGCGGCGTGTCGAAGGTGTGATACGGCGCCGGTGACGGCACGGTCCATTCGAGCCCTCTCGGAGCCTCCCAGACACGATCGGTCGCCTTCGCGCCCTTCTTCGCCGTGAGCAACACCCATACGAAGACCAGCTGCGAAAAGCCGAAACCGAGCGCGCCGATGCTGGCAATCATGTTGAAGTCGGC
>Ga0193948_1000048_pt1 | contig 17906 bp, 16 predicted proteins | sample FRT_12_MG_FD_161659 | JGI IMG/M metagenome (GOLD analysis project Ga0193948, IMG submission 161659) | Sediment microbial communities from the Broadkill River, Lewes, Delaware, United States - FRT_1-2_MG | ecosystem: Environmental > Aquatic > Freshwater > River > Sediment | place: USA: Delaware... | reverse complement strand
AGCATCTGGCCCTGGCCGAGAATCACCGGCACTTCCTTGCCCTGGCCGCCCTCGATAGGCTCGCCCTTGAGCTTGCCTTCGAAATCGACGACGACGCGATCACCCTTTGCGCTCGCCCGCTCTACCTCGGTCCAGGTGGCCTTCTGCTTCCTCAGATTCTCGATCATGTCGTCAAGGTCACTGTCCCCGATCTCGACCTCGGGCTTCTCGACCTTGATCTTGTCGAGTCCCTCGAGCTTGACCTCGGGCATGACCTCGAATGTCGCGACGTAGGTAAAATCCTTGCCGTCGCCATCGGCTTCGGTCTCGATCTGCGGGCCGCCCGCCGGGTTCAGGTTCTCCTGCTGCACGGCGTCCGTATAGCTCTGCTGCATCAGGTCCGACAGCACCTCCTGGCGGATCTGTGCGCCGTAACGCTGCTTGACCACCTTGGGTGGCACCTTGCCCGGGCGGAAGCCCTTGATCTTGACGCTTTTTCCAACCGACTTGAGGCGGCTGTCCACCTCTTTCTCGATGCGTTCGGCGGGCAGCTCGACGCGCATGCGCCGTTCCAGCGCTCCCGTCGATTCGACAGTGACCTGCATGGTTTCAATCCTTTCCGTCGCCAGGCGCACTGCGGCACAGCTGGCGAAATTCAACGTATAAAATTCAATGGGTTAGACAGCGAGAGCTGGTGCGAAAGGAGAGACTCGAACTCTCACGGGTTGCCCCACTGGCACCTAAAGCCAGCGCGTCTACCAATTCCGCCACTTTCGCTTGACCGAGCCCGGCCTGACCATGGAACCCGTAACTACCGTCCAGCCGAACATTATAACGGAGATTCGACGCTTGTTGGGGCTTCTCGCGACCGGCCGGCATACGGGCAACACCGACTGCCTATTCGCGACGTAATCGTACTAGGATATCCGCCAGTACCCTTGCAGGGCCATGTATCGATGACCAGTAACCGCGACGATTCGCTGCCACGCGCCGGCATGGACGTATCCGACCTGCGCCGCTCTGCGACAGGGCCGGCGCTGGAACGCCGAGATCTGCACGAGGATCCGATCGTGCAGTTCGAGCGCTGGTTCGGCGATGCCTGCGGCTCGGACAGCATGGACCCGAATGCGGTGACGCTGTCGACCGTCGACGCCGACCACCGCCCGGCAGCGCGCACCGTGCTGCTCAAATACTTCGACGAGCGCGGCTTCGTGTTTTTCACCAATCTCGAGAGCAGCAAGGCCGGTCACATCGCAGTCAACGCCAATGTTGCCCTGCTGTTCTTCTGGCGCGAGCTCGGCCGGCAGGTTTCGATCCGCGGCAGCGCGGAAAGAATCCCGACGACCGAGACGCTGAAGTACTTTGCGACGCGACCGCGCGGCAGCCAGGTCGGGGCCTGGGTGTCGTCGCAAAGCAGCATCATCTCGACCCGATCGTTGCTCGAGGCGAAATTCGAGGAAATGAAGCAGAAGTTTCGCGACAAGGAGATACCGCTGCCGTCGTTCTGGGGCGGCTACCGCGTGACACCGCTGGAGATCGAGTTCTGGCAAGGCCGTGAGAATCGTCTTCACGACCGCTTTCTCTATACGAGACAGGATAATGACAGCTGGCGAATCGACCGCCTTGCCCCCTGATTCCGGGGCCCTGCACGGCGAGCTGGAGTCGCTGTGGCAGCAGCTGCAGCACATTCGCGATCGTGCCGAGGCGCTCGAGGCGCGTTTCGAAGCCGAGCTTCAGCAAGTGCACCCGAACTTTGCCGCGAGCGCCCGCAACCTGCTGCACTACGTCGCGCTGCGGCAGTTCGATATCGGGGAATTGCAGGAACGGCTCGCCGAACTCGGCCTGTCGTCGCTGGGGCGCTCCGAACACCACGTGCTCGCGAGCATCAACGCGGTACAGCACGCGCTGGTGCGGCTGGGGTCAAGCGAGACGGCTGAGATCGATGCCAGCCGCCTGCCCTTCCCGCCCGGTGAAAAGCTGCTGCAGCTGCATGCTCGTGCACTGCTTGGTGAACCGCCGGCTGATCGCGCCGTGCCAATCATGGTGACGTTGCCCGCCGCCGCAGCCAGCGACTTCGAGTATGTCCGTGACCTCCTCTCGGCAGGCATGGAGCTTGCGCGTATCAACTGCGCGCACGACACGCGGGAGGCCTGGCTCGGAATGATCCGGAACGTGCGCCGCGCCAGCGACGAACTCGGCAAGCCCTGCAGGATCATGATGGATCTCGGCGGCCCCAAGTTCCGTACCGGGCTGCTGCAACCGGGCCCGCGGGTCCTGCGGCTGCGGCCGAGGCGCGATGCCCTCGGTCAGGTCCTCGCGCCGCGGCGGGTACGCTGCGTCCCGGACGACGAGCCGTGGACCGGGACGAAGTCGGCGGTCATGCCGGTGCCGCGGCGGGCCATCGAGCTGGCGGAGGTCGGCGATCTGCTGCGCTTCAAAGACACGCGCGGCCGGCGGCGCAAACTCGGGGTTGTCCGCAAAGATGCAAAAGGACTTGTAATGGAGCTTTACAAGTCGGCGTACGTTCGCACAGGGATGAGTTTCCGGCTCATATCCCGCAGCACCGGGGAAGAACTCGAATTTCGTTTCGGCGAGTTGCCGCCGGTTGACCAGCCGATCACGCTGAACGTGGGCGACATGCTGATCCTCACGAGAGACAGCTCGCCGGGAGCGCCTGCCATCCTGGACAAGAACGACAAGGTCACGGTGCCGGCACACGTGTCATGCCGGCCGGTCGAAGTATTCGAACAGGTGGCGGCCGGCGATCCGGTGAGCCTGGACGATGGCCGCATCGAAGGCGTCGTCGATGACGTATCGAACGACGAGATCGCAGTGCACATCACCAGCGCAAAGCCGACCGGCAGCCGTCTGCGAAGCAACAAGGGAATCAATTTCCCGGGGACCGACCTGGAACTGGAGGGCATCACCCTCAGGGACCGCGAAGACCTGGAGTTCATCGTCGAACATGCGGATGCCGTCGCGCTGTCCTTCGTTCGCCGTCCGGATGACGTAATTGCGCTGCAGGACGCGTTGAGCAAGTACCCGGAGCGAGACGTCCCGATCGTGGCGAAAATCGAGACACAGCGAGCTTTCAACGCGCTGCCCCAGATCCTGCTCGCCGTGATGCGACGGTTCCCGGCCGGCATCATGATCGCCCGCGGCGACCTGGCGATCGAGTGCGGCTGGGTCCGGCTGGCCGAGATCCAGGAGGAGATCCTCTGGATGTGCGAAGCCGCGCATGTACCCGTCATCTGGGCGACGCAGGTTCTCGAGGGCGCGGCCAAGAAGGGCACCCCGACACGCGCGGAGATCACCGATGCCGCGATGTCTCAGCGCGCCGACTGCGTGATGCTCAACAAGGGACCGAACATCCTCGGCGCCATTCATACGCTCGACAAGATCCTGCGGAAGATGCAGCGGCATCACGACAAGAAGTCCGCCCGGCTCGCGCGCCTGTCTATCTCGGACATCTGAGCCCCGTCCGCAGCGGCCGCAAGGCCTTATAACCAAAGCGCTTTTTCTGACACGCTTCACAGCGTCTGCCGTGGCCCGCTGCTAACTTGGGTGTCACTTCGACCTGGGCCGTGGTGTATCCGCATGAAAGGCAGGATCTTCATGACGCTTTTTGCGCTGCCGTTTTTCGGCGTCGGCGTCTGGATGCTCTGGTCGATCGGCATGACGTTTTCTGATGCCTGGCGGATGCAGGGCTGGGAGCCGGTGCCCGCACAGCTCATGACCGCCGGTTATGAGACCCGCTCGGGCGATGATTCCGATACTTACAAAGCCTACGCGAGTTACAGCTACCGGTATGGCGGTCGAGCTTACACCGGAGATCGGGTGGGCCTTGCGGGCAGCGCCGACAACATCGGCAGCTACCAGACCGACATAGGCAACCGGCTCGGCGGGATGCTTGCGCGCGGCGAACCGATCACCGTCTGGATCGATCCCGCAATGCCCGCGGATTCCATTATCGATCGCAACATCCGCTGGGGCCTTGTCGGCTTCAAGTCGATCTTCCTGTTTGTTTTCGGGGGCATCGGGCTGGGACTGCTCGTCTACACGTGGACGAGGCCGAAAGAGAAAGATGCGTCCCTGATGCAGTACCAGGAATCGCCATGGCTCCTCAACGATGCCTGGCAAACGCCGGAGATCCGCTCGGGCTCCAAGGCGGCCATGTGGGGCGCTTGGGCGTTCGCCGCTTTCTGGAACGCGATCTCGTCGGTCACGCCATTTATTGCTTACCGGGAAGTCGTCGAGAACGAGAACTATGTGGCCCTGGTCGCCCTCGTTTTTCCACTGGTCGGTCTCGGACTCCTGACCTGGGCGGTGCGTCGCACGCTGGAGTGGCGTCGTTTCGGACCGGCGCCCGTAACGCTCGACCCGTTTCCGGGCTCGATCGGTGGTCATGTCGGCGGGACGATCGACCTCGACATGCCCTTCGACAGCACGGCGAAGTTCCACGTCACGCTCACCAATCTCCACAGTTACGTCTCGGGCAGCGGCAAGAACCGCAGCCGCAAGGAAACGGCAGAATGGCAGGACGAACTCGTCGCGTACGCGGAGCCCGGCAGCAAGGGGACGCGGCTCACGTTTCGCTTCGACGTGCCGGAGGGGCTCGACGAAGCGGATGCAGAGCAGAAAGGCGACAGCTATTACCGGTGGCGACTGAACCTCAGGGCCGAATTGGCCGGCACGGATGTCGACCGTGACTACGACATACCGGTCTACGCAACGGCACGACAATCCCGCGACCTTCCGGATCGCGCCATGCAGAGGAGCCGGGACGAGCAGGATTCAATGGCCGACAGCCGGGTTCGCGACCTCGTCCATATCAAGCATCGGCCATTGGGGAAGGCGATGTTCTATCCCGCGGGCCGCCACCTGTTGCCGAACCTTGTCGGCGTGTTGTTCGGCGCGGTGTTTGCCGGCGCCGGATGGTTCCTGGTCACGCAGGAGGGCCACACGATTTTTGGCGGCATCTTCGGCGGCGTCGGCGTATTGGTCGCCCTCGGGGCGTTCTACATGATGACGAACTCGCTCGAGGTCTCGCAGGACGGGACATCGGTCAACACGCTGCGCCGCTGGCTGGGTATCCCGGTGAGCCGCAGGAGCATGCCCCGGTCGCAGTTCGCGAGATTCGAGAAAAAATCCTCGATGAAGACCCAGTCAGGCGGCCGTCACGTCATCTATTACGCGATCAACATGATCGATCACGACGGCAACAAGATGGCTGTCGGCGAGGGCTTCAAAGGCGAGTCGGAAGCCAAAGCGGCGATACGCATGATTGCGCGGGAGTTGGGACTGCGGGTCGAGCGCGACAGCGCGGAATCCCGTCGGGGTGAGCCGCTATTCGACGAAGACGTCCTGACTGCCGATTACTGACTGCGATCGGGTAAAGTTGGCGCATGATGCATCGCGTCACCGTCGGAATCCTGGCCTTGCTTGTGGCCGGGTGCGGGTCGACCCCGACGGCACCGCCTTGCGGTGGTTCACAACCGCTGGGGTGCTCCATTCCCACTGCCGTGCTTGTAGTGAGCCACGATTATGAAGAGCAGGCCGACAAATTTCATGGCGCCTGCGTAACGCACGATCTTTGCTACCGGCACGGAGAGGCTACCTACGGCATGACCCGCAAGGCATGCGACACCGAGTTCCTGCACAACATGAAGGACGCCTGCTCCGGATTCAAAGGACTCGGGGTGCTCGATCCGGAGGAGTTTGCGAAGTGCCAGTTTGCCGCGAAGCAGACTTACGAGGCGGTGCGGACCCACGGCGAGAAACACTTTCAGTCCGCAACCAGCACATACTGCGCCGATCGTTGAACGGACCCGCCTCTGCCCTAGATCAGCGCCGGTCCGAAGACGCTCGCGACAATCAACAATATCGAGATGTAGCCGACGACGCCGGGCATGGTTCTGCGTTGTGTGGTCATAATTTGCCTCCCCTGCATTCGGTTGACCTGTCGCAAAGGATGCCGCCGACCGACGGCAAGGTACTGACGGCACGATGACGGTTTCCTGACGTTTGCGTGATGCGGAGGGCAATCGCTTGAGCCCTCGCCAGGCATGGTCCCGAAGGGATTGTGGCGCCGCAACAAAATCGAGCAGTTTGCGAAACTCCGGCAATAGTGGATTCCCCGTAACGGCAAGGCACCACCTCCAATTGAGTGCCGGGCGCGCCGGGCGTACTTTTCCGGTCATTGATGAATATTAGAACACCTTAATGTTCTAATTTAATTGATCTGAGGAGACCAGAAATGAGACGGGCCATGAGTACTGAATTCCGCTTTGTCGGCCTTGTTCTGAGCCTATTCTTCGCCCTTTCCATCGCCGGTTGCGAGGGAGACGACGGCGCACCTGGAGCCGACGGTGCGGATGGCGTAGATGGCGTCAACGGAGTCGACGGCGCAAGTGGCGTCGCCTGCTGGGATCTCAACGGCAACGGCGTCGGGGATCCTGAAGAGGATCTCAACGGCGACGGTGTCGTCGACGTTCTCGACTGCAACGCGATCGCGAGCGGCGCCTACGGGGCCGAGAAACTGCACGCGGGCTACTTTACGGAGAAAGCCTACGAGGGCACGAGTGACTGCCTCAAATGCCACGGCATGATCGGTGCGGACATGCTCATGCGGGCGCATTTCACCTGGCAAGGCGTGTCGTCGAACATCACCGGTTTCGAGGAAGGGCCCCACGGCAAGAACGACCTGATCAACAACTTCTGCGTGGCGGTACCGACGAATGAAGGCCGTTGCACACAGTGCCATGCCGGCTACGGCTACGACGACAAGAACTTCGACTTCGCCGACATGAAGAACGTCGACTGCCTGGTCTGCCACGATCAGACGGGCACGTACGCGAAAGCGCCGAAGACCGCCGGACTGCCTGTCGAGACGTTGCCGGATGGGACGCCACTCGACCTGAACAAGGTGGCCCGGAGTGTCGCCGAGAACGAAGGTGTCCCGACCATCAAGAACTGCATCGACTGCCATGCAAAAGCCGGCGGCGGCGATAACGTCAAGCACGGCGACCTCGCCCTGTCGCTCGTCGACACCACGCGCGAATTCGACGTCCACATGGGCACGGATGGCGCCAATGTCGACTGCGTCTTCTGCCATGCTGTGAAGAAAGACGGGAGTGAAAACGTCATCGATCACGGCATCGGCGGTATGCCTTACCACTCCGTGGACGAGGGTGAAATGAAGACCTGCGAAGGCTGCCACGGCGACGCGAACAGTGTCCACGTCGGAAAGCCGGTCGAAGCAGTCATTACCCTGCACCCGACGCTGGCCTGCCAGGTCTGCCACATCCCGACCTTCGCGCGCAATACACCAACGAAGACCGAGTGGTACTGGGAAACGGCCGGCGACATGGACAGGGTGCCGGTGATCGATCCTGAGACGAACCGACCGGACTACGACAAGATGAAAGGTGACTTCGTCTGGGCTACTAACGTCCGGCCGACGCTGCGCTACTTCGACGGCATGTGGAACCGCGCCATCATCAATGCGAACGATAAGTTCACCGGGACGCCGACCACCGAGAACCCCGTGGTCCTCGGTGAGCCGAGCGCCGACTACAACACGGCAGGCGCCAAGATCTATCCGTTCAAGAAGATGATCGGCAACCAGCCGGCGGACGCCAATAACAATACAGTCCTCGTGCCGCACCTGTTCGGCACCAAGGGCGGACCGAATCCTTACTGGGGCAACTGGAACTGGGATCTCGCATTACAGGACGGTGCTGCGTACACCGGCCAAACCTACTCCGGCGAGTTTCAGTTCGTGGACACGGTGATGTATCTGACTGTGAATCACGAAGTTGCCCCGAAGGAGCAGGCGTACGGCTACAGCGGCACCAGTAGCTGCGTCGACTGTCATAATAACGGTCAGATCGACTGGACCGAGCTCGGCTGGACGGATGAGCCGCCTCCGTTTGGTACTGGCACGAGACCGTAATCGCCCCCCCCGAAGAACGACTCGTGCTTACTCAGCGCCCGCGGATTCCCGCGGGCGCTTTTTGTTGTTCGCCGCGAGCCGTCACGGCATCGGTAAACGGTACGTACTAGCCAGCATTGAAAGAACGCGTGGAAAGGAGCAGGTAGAACGTATGAACAGGTGCTTCCCGTTCCTTGCGTGGGGGTTGCTTGTTTTTGCAGGTTCCGGCCACGCTCAAACACCATGCCCGGGTGGCACACTCTGGGAGCCCTACACGGAGGTTTGCGCGGCGGTCAGGGACGTGCGGGCCAAATTCCTGCCAATGGTCCAGAAAACCAGTGCCGTTCACTTTGACGCGCCGGTCCCGGGCACGATGACCGCAGGAACCGCCTACGCGCCAGAGCAGTTGGTTGCGCTTGAAAGCGGGCGGCTGCATGCACGCATGTTCGTTTATCCCGATGGTCTCGAGCGCGATGCCAGATTGCCCAGCTGGCTCTATACAACGGCCACATCACGTGTCGACAACGGCCTCGAGGTCGTCGGCATGTACTCAGAGGCCCAGGCGTCCGGCTACCTCGGCCTGTTCGCCTGGACATGCCTGCCCGGCTATCCCTGCCCGAACGGGGATACCGCGCCTGACTGGCAATGGTCACTACCCTTGCCTGAACTGTCCTGCAATATCACGCACGCCGTCGACCAGGGAGGGCATGCGCAAAAGCAACTCTATTACGCGAATCACTCGGATCGCCTGGACGCCGGTGCACCGCCTCTGTGGAAGAGCGCCGTCTATGTCTGGAATTAGTGTGACTCGGCATGGGATCTCGCGTGGGCGCACGAGTACCGCCAGGAGAAAGAGGATTGTTCCGTTCCCGCTGCTGCGTGCGCCTGGTGGGGGCCGTCCATCGAGATTTTCGGCGACGCGATGTACCCGCAGATCGGCGAACTGGGTTACGAAGACGCGTTGCTGTATCACGATGGAACCTGGAGCGTGCTCGCTCCTCCGGAGACGCTGTTCCGCGATCCGACAAACCCGAGCTGGGGTTCACTGACGCCCTGGCAGCTTTTTCACCTGGAGTCGAATCGCAGCTATGGGTTGGGCAACTGGGTCAATGAAAACGACGCGCCGGTTGTCGAGGGCCAGGAAGCGCTGGCTACGCCGCAGAACGAGCCTCTGACAATCACTGTCGACGTCCTGACCATCAATGATGCAGACGTCGACCCTGCCTACCATGTGGATTACGCGTTGACGGTTTACGGTGGCGACAACTATATGGCTTCGGGAGCGGTAGTCACACCCGAGGCCGGTTTCACCGGCACCTTGCGGGTACCGATATCCGTGAACGATGGCGCCGCGGAGAGCGCCACGTTCGAGCTGCGCGTCTATGTCGGTACGGAGCCGGATACCGTGCCGCCGGAAATCACCCTGATCGGTGCGGCAACCGTGACCGTGCAGCTGGGCGCTGTCTACACTGACTCGGGCGCGACCGCCACGGACAACGTCGACGGCGATATCAGCGATAGAATCGTGGTGGAGAACCCGGTCAACACCAGCATTGCCGGCACCTACACGGTTACCTACCGCGTGGAGGACCAGGCTGGCAACCGTGCTTCTGCGACTCGATCCGTGGTCGTGCAGACGTCATTGCAACCACCACCGCCCGCCGGCGGCGGCGGCGGCTTCGCGTCGCCGTGGCTACTCGTCGCGTTGCTGATCGCATTGCTTTCCGGAATGCTGCGCAACGGCGGAGTTGGATTGGTGGGCCCCCGGGGAATCGAACCCCGAACCTGCGGATTAAGAGTCCGTTGCTCTGCCTGATTGAGCTAGAGGCCCCCGCTGTGATCGGTCGATCGGCGAGAAATTCTTGGGTGCGTCGATCGGACGCGCGATACTAGCCCAAACTGCCAAATCTGGCAAAGGTCTTGAGGGGTCTGCCATGAGAAATCCCGCGACGTTTTTGCTACTGCTTGCCCTCGCAACGCCGGCCCTGGCCGACCTCGAACAGGAAGTCCGTTGCCGGGAAGTCGGCTTCAGCCAATCTGTCGAGAAACAGGACCGGGAGTTGTTCGCGAGCTTCATCGACCCGGACGCGCGGTTCGTCGGCAACAAGGTCGACCGGAGCCGGGAGGCCATTGCCGAGGCCTGGGCGGTGTTTTTCACCGGAGACCTGCCTTTGATCAAGTGGCGGCCGCAGATTGTCGAGGTTCTGGACTCCGGCAACCTTGCGCTGTCGCGAGGGCCGTACCGAATTATCGACGAAGATGAAAAGGGTGAGAGCCGGGAGGCATGGGGCACCTACAATTCCGTGTGGCGCCTGAATGCCGACGGTGAGTGGCTCGTCGTCTTCGACGCGGGCAGTTTCCCTGACGAAACTCCCACGGATGAGCAACGCGAACTGCTCGAGTCCGATGCCGGTTGCGAATAGCCCGCCTACTGACCCGGAGTATCCAGTTCGTCAGCAAAAAGCCAGCGGATGCCGCGTCTGAACGACGCGGGCGGCGCCGAGAAGTGATTGTGCCCCTCCAGCGTCTCTGTGTGCAGCGCCCACGGCAGGTCTGATTTCCCGGTCCAGTGTTCGATCCAGCGGGTACGGGGCTCGAGGAACCGGGTGTCGTCTTCGGACGCATCTCCTACGAATACGTGCGTTAGCGATAGCGGGGTCTCGGGTCGCATGTCGAGAAACAGCGGCAGGTTGCGGTGCAACGCCGGGTTGCTGGCGATGTGTCCCCAGAACAGGCCGGGCTCCGTCTGTGCGCTGTAGAGCACGAACTGCCCGCCGAGGGAATGGCCGAAAACAATCCGCTTATCGGGCGACGACCGGTAATTCGTTTCGATGAAAAGCAACAGTTCGCCGCCGTCCAGGAGATACACCGTGACGAGCCGGAAGATCGAGGCGTCGCAGGCGATTCGCCGGGATGTTTCCGCGGTAACGTGAGGCCCGTCGTCGAGGTGGGACGCGAGCGCGCACTTCCGCGATGCCAACTGGACCGGTTCTAATGTTTCCGCGGTAACGTGCAGCACGACCTGGTAACGATCGGCCGTGGCATTGTCGCCGGGTTCGCCGTTCAGATACGACTCGGCGATCCCGGTCTCTTGAATAAGACAGGGGACCGAAATTCAAAGGAGAAATTGGGGTGGACGATGGGACTCGAACCCACGACGACCGGGATCACAACCCGGGGCTCTACCAACTGAGCTACGCCCACCACGGTTTTGCGTATATTACTAAAAGCCAGACAATCTGGCGCGCCCGGCAGGACTCGAACCTGCAACCCTCGGCTTAGAAGGCCGATGCTCTATCCAGTTGAGCTACGGGCGCCACTCAATCGAATACACTGCCGCCGCAGAATTTTGGTCGGGGCAGACGGATTCGAACCGCCGACCCTCTGCTCCCAAAGCAGATGCGCTACCAGACTGCGCCATGCCCCGATGCCGGTCATTCTGCCACACAAAACCCGGCCGTAGCCGGGTTTAGCGGGGGTCGATAATACGGACGGGCCGGGACCCCGTCAATCAGGCAGTTACCGTTATTCAGCGGGCAATCCCTACTACGAGTCTCGCAGGAACAATGCTATGGTCGCGCCTTTCCGAGAGCTCGAACGAGGAACATCGGCATGAGAAAGATCATGATTACGCTCGCACTCACGCTCGCCAGCAGCCTGGCGCTCGCGGCCGACAAGGTGCCGGCGCATCCCCATATCCTGATCGAGACCACGATGGGCGACATCAAGCTGGAACTCGAGGGCAAGCTCGCGCCGATCACGGTCGGCCACATCCTGAAGCTCGTGGACAGCGGCTTTTACGATGGCCTCATTTTTCACCGTGTCATCCCGGGATTCATGGCGCAAGCTGGCGGCTACACGCCCGGCCTCGAACTCAAGGAAGACGACGCGAGCATTCCCAACGAGTCCGGCAACGGCATGAGCAACGTGCGCGGGACGATCGCGATGGCACGCACCAACGATCCGCACTCCGCCAATACCCAGTTCTTCATCAATGTCGCCGACAATGTGCGCCTGGACCCCGGCACCAATCGCTGGGGCTATGCCGTGTTCGGCTACGTGATCGAGGGCATGGAGGTCGTGGACGAGATCGTCTCGGTGCGTACCGGCCCGCAGGGCAAGCTGCGTTCCGACGTGCCCATGGTGCCGATCGTCATCAAGAAGATGTCGCGCGTGACGTACGACTGACATGGCCACGCTCTTTATCTCCGACCTGCACCTCGAGGCCGACCGCCCCGAAATCGGCGAGCAGTTCCTCGACTTCCTCGATGAGGAAGCAGCGGACGCCGAAGCCCTGTACATCCTGGGCGACTTCTTCGAGTACTGGGTCGGTGACGACGATCCCGACGAGTACTACGCCTCGATCAAGCGGTCGCTGCGCGCCTTCACGGACAGCGGCGTGCCCACCTACTTCATGCACGGCAATCGCGATTTCATGATCGGCGAGACATTCGCCGAGCAGACCGGCGTCACGATCCTGCCGGACCCCTACCCGCTTGACCTTTTCGGCAAACGCGTATTGCTGAGCCACGGCGACGCGCTTTGTACCGACGATACCGAGTATCAAAAGGTGCGGACGATGACCCGCAACCCGGACTGGCAGGCAATGATCCTTGCGAAACCCCTCGAAGAACGCATCGCGATCGCGAAACAGGCGCGCGCCCGGAGCCAGGATCGCAACAAGACGCTCAGCGAATCGATCGTGGACGTCAATGCCGACGCGGTCAGGCAGACTATCTCGGAATATGGCGTCGAAATCCTGCTGCACGGCCATACTCACCGCCCCGGCATTCACGGCGTCGAAGTAGACGATCGCTTTGCCAAGCGCGTGGTGCTCGGCGACTGGTACGACCAGGGCAGCGTGCTGCGCTGGGACGAGGACGGGCTGGAGTTGAGCGCTATTCCCCGGCAGGCGGACCGGAGTGAAACCGAAACCGGGGATCCGGCGCCGTAATCAACGACGCTTCGACCACCTTCAGTTCCGCCAGCCGCTCGTCCAGTTCCGCCTGGGACACCCCGGTCTCCGTCAGGGCAAGACCGAGATAGTGCTCGAAGTGGCGCGCCTCCGACGCAAGCAATCCGCCGTAGAATCTTGCGAGTCTCTCCGGCAGCCTCGGTGCAAGCCGCGCAAAGCGCTCGCAGGAACGCGCCTCGATGAGGGCACCGATCAGCAACATATCGAGCAGTTTCAAAGGCTCCTCGTCCCGAACGGCCTCGCGCAGGCCGCCCGCATAACGGGAGGCAGTGAGACGCTCGAACGGCACCTGCATGTCGTCCATAATCGTGCGCACCTGCTCGAAATGCCGCAGTTCCTCGCGGGCCAGCCGGGACATGCGCTGCGCGAGCGCAGTTCGCTCCGGATAACGGTACAGAAAGCCCAGCGCGGTCGACGCGGCCTTGAGTTCGCAATTCGCATGGTCGAGCAAGAGCTCGGGTATCCTCTCGCTCGCCGCATCGAGCCACGCCTCGGGGGTCGGCGTCTCGAAAAATGCGTCGATATTCTCTGGCACCGGCGCGTCTAGAGCCATTCTTCGACCTCGGATACGGACTGCAGCCTGTCCTCAGGTTTCTTTGCGAGCATCATATTCAGGAGCGACTGGTAGTCTGCCAGCCTCGCCGGCAACAGGGGGATCGGCGCCTGCGCGTGCTTGTAGATGATGCCCATCGCGCTTTCCGCCTGGTACGGTTTCTCGCCCGTCAGCATCTCGTAAAAGATCACGCCGAGACTGTAGATGTCGCTGCGCTGGTCGACGGCGTTGCCATGGCCCTGCTCGGGGCTCATGTAATACGGCGTGCCGAAAATCTCGCCACTACCCGTGATTTCCATCTGCAGGCGCAGGCGTTTTGCCAGCCCGAAATCGATGAGCGCAATCGAGTTGTCCCGCCGCAGCATGATATTGCCCGGCTTGAGATCACGGTGCAGTATGCCGACCGAGTGAATTTTCGCGAGCGCGCTCGCGATCTCCCGCAGGTACTTGACGGCGACAGAGGCAAGTATCCTCTCGTTGATGCGCTGCCTGAGATCGCCCGCGTCCAGGTACTCCATGGCGATGTGCGCATGATCGTCCGCAACCCCGAGGTCGTAGATCCTCACGATGTGGGGATGATCGATCTCGGCAATCATCTCGTACTCCTGCAGGAATCGGTCGAACGCGGCGATGCTCTCGTCGTTCACGTCAGGGATCTGTCGGAGTACCTTCAACACCATCTTTACGCCGGTTTTCTCGCGCTCCGCCAGGTACACGCTGGAATGTGACGACGTGCCCAGCTTTTTAAGGAACCGATAACCCTTGATCAGCGGGTCTATACCGGCGGCCTTGTCACCCACGAACAGCGAGCCCGTCGATGACACGCGGCGCCGCGTAACCAGAATATCGCTCAGACGCACGATCAGCGCGTCGTGACTGAAGCCTTGGCGGAGAAAACAGCCGTCCGCGCCGCGATCGAGAACCCGGCCGGCCTCCTCCTTGCTGCCGAAGTAGACGACCGCCGGAAAATTGGGCTTTTTCTTGAAACCCCGGATAACCTCCGCGCCCTCACGGTCACCGAGCCGGCTCCCGAGCAGGATGATGTCGTTACCGGCACCGGAGAACTCGTCGGGCAGGTGGCCGCTCTCGAGCGGATCGAAGTCCGAGATGATGGCGTCCGGCCAGTGCGTGGATAAGTGGTGCTTCAACAGGCTGCGGAATTCAGCCTGGCCGTCGATGATCATGAAGCGTACGCTCATGCGACTGCGCCGGCAGCCATGCCGTTACATGCCGATGGCCGGTTTGGGTCGCTTCCCTGCCACCGGCTCGTCGGGCGCGACGAGTTCCCTGTAGCGCGCTTCGCGTGCCTGCTTGGCGCGGTCGTTGCGGTGCTCCTCGAGGTTCTGCAGGTACTCCGCAGTAACGTCCGCCGTCACGTATTCGCCCGAGAAACAGGACGCATCGAACTCATCAATCGTCGAATTGTCGTGTCGCACCGAACGAATGAGGCCATGCAGGTCCTGGTAGATGAGCTTGTCTGCACCGATCAGCGCCGCGATTTCGTCGACGTCACGGCCATTCGCGATCAACTCCGAGGCAGCGGGCATGTCGATCCCGTAGACATTCGGATAGCGCACGGGTGGCGCCGCCGAAGCGAAGTAGACTTTTCTCGCGCCGGCGTCACGCGCAAGCTTGATGATCTGCCTCGACGTCGTGCCACGGACGATCGAATCGTCCACGAGCAGGACATTCTTGCCGCGGAATTCCAGGGCGATCGCGTTCAGTTTACGACGCACCGACTTATCGCGCTCCTCCTGTCCCGGCATGATGAACGTCCGGCCGATATAGCGATTCTTGATGAAACCCTCGCGGTACTTGACGCCGAGATGATAGGCAACCTGTAAGGCCGACGTACGGCTGGTATCGGGGATGGGTATGACGACGTCGATATCGTGGGACGGAAAATCCCGCACGATCTTGCCTGCCAGTTCCTCGCCCATGCGCAAACGCGCCTTGTAGACCGAAATATCGTCGAGGATCGAATCCGGCCTCGCAAAGTACACGTATTCGAAGATGCACGGCGTGTGCCGTATTTCGCCGCGATGCTCACGGCTGTGCAGCCTGCCGCCGTTCTCGATATAGATCGTCTCGCCCGGTTTGAGATCGCGCATGCGCTCGTACTGCAGCACATCCAGCGCAACGCTCTCGGAGGCCACCATGTAGTCTTGACCGCCGTCGGCTTCGCGCTTGCCGAGCACCAGCGGGCGAATCCCGTTCGGGTCGCGAAACGCCACGATGCCGTGGCCGACAACCAGCGCGACCACCGCATAGCCGCCGGAACAGCGTTTGTGCAGCGCCTCGACGGCATCGAAAACCTGGTCCGCCGTCGGGTGGCCGTTCGCACGAATCTGCAATTCGTGCGCGAACACGTTAAGCAATACCTCGGAATCGGAGTCGGTGCTCAGGTGGCGGCGATCCTCTCTGGTCAGGAGGTCGGCAAGCTCGTTGTGATTCGTCAGGTTGCCGTTGTGTGCGAGGCAAATGCCGTATGGCGAGTTCACGTAGAACGGCTGCGCCTCGGCGGATTTCGAGCCCCCGGCCGTCGGGTAACGCACGTGGCCGATACCTACGTTGCCGGACAGCCGCAGCATGTGGCGGGTGCGGAAGACGTCTCGGACCAGGCCGTTGGCCCGGCGTTGCATCAGTCCGTCCTCACCCCAGGTTACGATGCCCGCCGCATCCTGGCCACGGTGTTGCATCACGGTCAGGCCATCGTAAAGCGCCTGGTTCACCGGGTTTCTGCTAACGATTCCGATAACGCCGCACATACATTACTCCGTATTCAATTACCGCCGGGCAACCTGAGCTGCTTCGGCAGTTCGACCGGCAACGCCTCCGCCGGTGCGTCCGGCGTCAGCAGTTCGTACCCCTGCGGCGCCATTACCTTGATCCAGTCGGCCACAACCTCGAGGTGGGGAATCAGTATCGAGTCCCGCCACCAGGGGTCGTTCGAGAATCCCGCGAACTGGCCGAGAATAACCGCAACCGCGATGAGCAGCAGGCCGCGGAAAAAGCCGAACACCGAACCGAGAAAGCGGTCCATGCCCGACAGGATCGACAGGCGAACGAGCTTCGATAATCCCCAACTCAACAGTCCGCCGACGGACAGAATAACGGCGAACAGGAAGATGCGTCCGAACCACATCTGCAGCTCCTCCGAGTCGAGCCAGGCCGCCATCGCGAGCCCCACCGCGGGCCCGAAATACAGCGCCGCCCAGATCGCCAGCAACAGCGCCGCGATAGAGATTGCCTCTTTCACGAAACCGCGCACCATGCCGACGATTACCGACACGACGATGGCAACGAGGATGATTATGTCGATGATCGGCATCAGGGATGTCGAGGATCCAGTGCACAGCTCGGAGCGGGACGGGGAGAAATTCTAACAGAACGTTTACTCAACGCATCCCGAATCAGGGATGCGGCACCACCTGGCCCTTGTGGCCGGCCTTTGCCAGCCGTTGTGCCATCGCTTCCGCGCTCTCGCGGTCCTTCTGTGGTCCGATCCGGACGCGGTGCAGCTCACCCGAACCGGTCGACAGCTGGCTGAGAAAGGCCGCAAACCCCTGTTTTCGGAGATCCGCCGCGAGTCGCTCGGCATTTTGCTGATTGCCGAAGCTGCCGAGCTGCACCGCCCACATCCCTGTCGACGAATTGCCCGCCGCGGTCGGCTGTTGTGCCGCCGGTTTTGCGGGCGCCGGTTCAGGCTCCGGCTCCGGCTCATCCCTGGCCTCCGTCTCGGGTTCCGGTTTCGGCGGCTCGGGCTGCTGCCGATCAGTCTCCGGTTGCGTGACCGGGGCGGGAACCGGCACCGGCTCGTCCCTGTCGCGGTCCAGCACGACCGTGCGCGTCTCGTCTTCGGCAGCCTGGCCGGGCAGCGGAACACGCTCGCTCACGATTTCGCCGCTCTGTGGCGGCCCGTCGAGGAATACCGGTACGACGAGCACGACGAAAACGACGAGCACCGCCGCGCCGATAATGCGTTCTTTCAAAGCTCGATCCACTGTTGGCAGGTCAATTCCCAAGCGGCCGCAGTATATATCAGTCGCGCGCGGAGAGGCGCTCGAGAAACGGCCCGACCGTAAAAAATGAGCCGGTCACCAGCACGCCGTCACCGGTTTTGGCCATTGCCCGGGCGCGCTCAATCGCCATGTCGGGGCTGTCGGCTATAAGGCAGGCCTTACCGGTCGCGTTCGCGACCCTCCTGGCCAGCTCGGCGGCATCGATCGCCCGCGGACTGGACGCCGTCACCGCAATCCAGTTCTCGACGCACGCTGCGAGCGGCTCGATGATGCCCTCGACGTCCTTGTCGTCGAGTATGCCCACGATTGCGACCGTTGCAGGTGCCTTCCCTTGCTGCAGGCCGGCCGCCAGCGCCGCGGCCGCCGCGGGATTATGGGCGACATCGAGCAACCATCTTTGCCCGTCCTCGATGACCTGCATGCGCCCAGGCAGGCGCAGGCTGC
>Ga0193948_1000044_pt1 | contig 18489 bp, 15 predicted proteins | sample FRT_12_MG_FD_161659 | JGI IMG/M metagenome (GOLD analysis project Ga0193948, IMG submission 161659) | Sediment microbial communities from the Broadkill River, Lewes, Delaware, United States - FRT_1-2_MG | ecosystem: Environmental > Aquatic > Freshwater > River > Sediment | place: USA: Delaware... | reverse complement strand
ACGTCATCACGATCCCCGAGGGCGTGCATGCTATCAATCGCGGCCTCTCCCTGAACGTCTCGGGCGTCACGCTGCGCGGCCTTGGCATGGACAAGTCCATACTCTCGTTCAAAGACCAGGTGCAGGGGGCCGAAGGCCTGCTGGTCAATGCCAGCGATTTCACGATCGAGGATCTCGCGATCGAGGATACGGCGGGCGACGCGCTGAAGATCAATGAAGGCCGAAATATCGTGATCCGGCGCGTGCGTACGGAATGGACCAACGGCCCCGACGAGGAGAACGGCGCCTACGGCATTTACCCGGTACAGGCGGAAAACGTGCTGCTCGAAGACAGCGTCGCGATCGGCGCATCCGACGCCGGCCTTTACGTCGGCCAGTCGCGCAACGTCGTCGTCCGCAACAATCGCGTGGAATTCAACGTCGCCGGCATAGAGATCGAGAACACCATGCACGCCGACGTCTATGGCAACGTGGCCAGGAACAACACGGGCGGCATACTCGTGTTCAATATGCCCGATCTGCCGAATCCGGGTCACAGCACGCGTGTATTCGGCAACGAGGTCGTCGGCAACAACACCGCGAACTGCGGCGCCGAGGGCACGCCGGTTGCAAGCGTGCCGGCGGGGTCGGGCATCGTGATCAATTCGAATGACCGGGTCGAGATCTTCGACAACGTCATCACCGACAATGACACCGCCAACATCATCATCAGCAGCTATTTCGCCACGGGTTACCAGGGTACCCGCGACATGGCCGACGACTACGACCCCTACCCGGAAACCATTTACGTGTACGGCAATACGCTGTCGGGAGGCGGCTCATCGCCGGACGGGTTCGACCTCAAGGCGCTGAAGGTTGCGAAGTTCGGGCTTACCGGCAGCTTTCCCGACGTGCTCTGGGACGGTTACGTCAACACCGACAAGGTGGATGACAACGGCAGTCTGCTGCCCGAATACGCCATCTGCGTCGATAACGATACCGCCGAAGTGCTCAACGTCGACCTCGGCAACGGCAGCGAGAACATCGTGATCGGCGACGAGCAGCATCGCTGCACACACGAAAAGCTGCCCGCCGTGATCCTTGCTGCGCCGCTGTTCTGAGTATGCAACGACGTCTGCCCGCGATGCTCCTGCTCGCAGCCGCTGTCGCTGCGTGCGGCAAGCCGCCCCCGGTGGTAGTGCACCCGGCGGACGCACCGCCCGAGCGTCTCAGCGAATGGGGCGTCGTGCTGGCGGATGGCGGGGACCTCGCATTCAACGGCGGAGTGATTCCCTACGATCTGAACATGCCATTGTTCAGCGATTACGCGCTCAAGCTGCGCAGCGTGTGGCTGCCGGCGGGTACGACGGCGCGGTATCGCGAGGACCGCGAGTTCGAGTTCCCGGTCGGTACGATCCTCAGCAAGACGTTTCATTACGAGCGTGCGGGTGAGCGGAATGGTGTTCCTCTCGACGTAATCAGGGCCGATCGTGAATCGGTGCTGGACGACGGCGGGCATCTCGACCTCGACCGTTACGTGCTGATCGAGACCCGCCTGCTCGTGCGCTACGACGATGGCTGGCAGGCGCTTCCCTACGTCTGGAACGAGACGCAGGACGAGGCATTCCTGGAACTCGCAGGCGACGTGCGCAGCATCCGCCTCAACGACGGCAGCGCCCAGGAGCAGTTCGTTTACGTCGTGCCGGACGTCAACCAGTGCGGCGGTTGCCACAAGCCGGACCACACGGCCGCGGAAATGCGCCCGCTCGGCCCGCGTGCATGGCAGCTGAATCGCGAGTACCGCTACGCCGGTGTAACCCGCAACCAGCTAGGGCACTGGACTGCCAGCGGCGTCCTGGCGGCGGTACCGGAATCGCCCTCTGAGGGTGTGCGTTGGGCCGCGCCGGGCGATGGGTCTACCGGACAGCGTGCCAGGGCCTACCTGGACGCAAACTGCGCGCACTGCCACAACGCAAATGGCCCGGCGGATACGTCCGGTCTCGATCTCGCCATCGGCGCGGCGGTCGACCGGCGCTTCGGCGTCTGCAAGCCGCCCGTAGCGGTGGGGCGGGGCAGCGGCGACCGTCCCTACGACATCTATCCTGGCCGTCCGGACGACTCGATACTCGTGTATCGCATGGCGCATTCCGATCCCGCCATCGCGATGCCGGAACTGGGCCGCAGCACCGTGCATCGCGAGGGCGTCGAGCTGATCCGCCACTGGATTGCGGGCCTGCCCGGCGATTGCTGAGCAGTTCCTGCAAACATTTGCCGCCCGGCGTTGTCCCATATAGGGTTGAAAGAAACGGTAACACCCGCAGGATTCCAGATGACACGCATTACAAAACGCCTGACGGCCGCGGCGCTGCTGGCGCTACTCGTGACTACGGCGCACAGCGCCCAGCTCGTTCGCGAGTTTCGCGGTATCAACAACAGCACGACCCCGACATTCACGGTCGAGGCGCCGTGGGTGCTCGATTGGCGCCTCGACGGCGATTACGACCAACTGGTCGCGCTCGAGGTGACGTTGGTGGAGGCGAAGACCGGCCGGCACGTCGGCCAGGTGTTGCACACCAAGCGCAAGGGCAATGGCGTAAGGCTGTTCCAGCAGGGCGGCACCTACCAGCTGCGCGTCAGCGGCTCGCTGGCGCGCTGGACGTTAAAGATCCAGCAGCTGACGCCCGAAGAAGCCGAGCTCTACACGCCGAGGTAAGCGCTCTAGTAATACTCGGGCTCATTGCCGGGCCGCCACTTGATGTTGCAGCCGATACTGGCTTTCTGCGTTTCCGCCACCGATTTCCCGCTCAGCACCGCATCGAGCGCCGCACGCACGTCGTGGCCATCCACCGGCTCGTCGTTGGACGGGCGGCTGTCGTCGAGCTGCCCCCGATACACGAGCTTGCGGTCGGCATCGAACACGTAGAAGTCCGGTGTACACGCGGCGCGGTAGGCTTTTGCGACGTCCTGGCCCGCGTCGAAAAGATACGGGAACACGTAACCCCAGCGGGCGGCTTCCTCCTTCATCTTCTCCGGACTGTCGCCGGGATGCGTGGTCACGTCGTTGCTGTTGATCGCGTAAATAGCCACGTCCCTGTCGCTGTAGTCACGGCCGATGCGCGCCAATTCCTCGCGAACGTGCTTGACGAACGGGCAATGATTGCAGATGAACATGACCAGGTAGGCGGCCGCGCCGCCCCGAAGGGAGTGCACTTCGCCATCCGGGTCAGGCAGCGAGAACGGCGGCGCCTCGGTGCCCAGCGCGAGCATCTGTGACTCGACTGCAGCCATATCGAACTCTCCCATATTGTTGACAGGTTGTGCGATCATGCCCTCTGGCTCCGAATCACCGCAAGGGCCCTCGTGGTCGACGCAGCACCGACAAAAACAAGCGCCATCATTACCCTCGCTGCAGTCGTGGTGATCGTCGCGGGCATGAAAGCGGCGTCGGCGCTGATCGTACCGTTCATGATCGCGACGTTCCTCGCCCTGATCACCGTGCGGCCGATGCTGTGGCTGCAGGCCAACCGGGTGCCGACCGTGCTGGCGGCGCTGCTCATCGTCCTGACGATCCTGACGGCCCTTACGGTCGTCGGCGTCGTCGTGGGCCGTTCGCTCGCCGCCTTCACGGCAGCATTGCCCGCCTACCAGGAGCAGCTGCAGGGCATTATGGACGGTGCGGTCGCCTTCCTCGCCCAGTACACGGACAGCGATCAGTCCGTCGAGCGCGTCCGTGATCTCATTAACCCGGGCTGGGCAATGGGGCTTGCGGCCACGCTGCTGAACGCGGTCCGCGACATCATGACGAACACGCTGCTAATCACCTTCACCGTCATCTTCATCCTGCTCGAGGCATCGAGCTTCCCCACCAAGATTGACGCGGCGTTCGGCGAGTCGGCGCGCTCGCTGACCGGTGCGCGGCAGTTCCTCGACGACCTCGGCCGTTACCTCGGCATCAAGACCCTCGTCAGCATCGTCACGGGACTGCTCGTGTGGCTGCTGACCTGGCGGCTCGGCCTCGATTTTCCGAGGCTGTGGGGCATGCTCGCGTTCCTGCTCAACTACATTCCGACGCTCGGCTCCATCATCGCGGCCGTGCCCGCGGTGCTGCTCGCGCTGGTGCAGCTGGGCGTGCCCGAGGCGACGGCTACCGCGGTCGGTTTCATGGCGATCAACATCGCTTTCGGCAACTTCATCGAGCCGCGACTGATGGGCTACGGCGTCGGCATATCGCCCCTGATCGTATTCGTCGGGCTGATTTTCTGGGGCTGGGTCTTCGGGCCGGTGGGCATGCTGTTATCGGTGCCGCTGTCGATGAGCCTGAAACTGGCGCTGGAGAACGATGAGCGAACGCGCTGGGTTGCGGTCTTCATCGGCTCGCAACGCGACGCGCAGCACACGCTCGCGGTTGAGGACGAAGAAAAAGACGCGAGCTAGGCGCTTTCTGCGAGGTCGTCGTCGGGCTCGCTCTCCTCGAGCTGCTCCAGCAGGTTGATCGCGACGGCCACGAAATCGGTTTCCGTGATGATCCCCTGCAACATGCCGTCGGTGACGACGGGCAGGCAGCCGATCCGGTGCTTCTCCAGGAACAGGGCGGCCTGCCGCAGGCTGGCGCGTTCGTCGACCGTGGCGACGTCCGTCACCATGATGTCTTTCACTATTACGTCCGACGGATGAATACTGTTATCCGGATCCCGCAGGATGGAGTCGGTAGCGGCAAGGACGTTGGTCAGCGTGACCAGGCCGATGAGCGTGTTGTTGTCGTCGACGACCGGCAGGTGATGGATCTTGTTCTTGTGCATCAGCTCACGCGCCTCGGCCAGGTTGGCCGTCGGCAACAACGTGATCAGTTCCGTCGTCATGATGGCATCGAGCGTGAACATCGGCCGGTCCTCCAGTGACTGTCAGTCCAGTCTACTCCGCGTACCTGGCGGCACTATTGCGATTTTCCCCTACATCATTCCTGCAGACCGGCAGTTAAGAAGTCATTGCAGGAGCGCTATACTGGCAGGAGATGTAAGGAGCTTGCATGCGTTATTCGACCACGATCGCCGCACTCCTCCTCGCAGGCTTCGCCTGCCACGCCGCGGAGACCACCACGGACGCCAAGGCGATCGTCCGCGCCGCCGTCGATCACTGGCGGGGCCTGTCCTCGTACAGCGAAATGTCGATGCTGATCCACCGCCCCGACTGGGAACGCTCGATGACCATGCAGGCGTGGACCAAGGGCGACGAGAAATCGCTGGTGCGGGTGATCGAGCCGAAGAAGGACCGCGGCAACGGCACACTCACCGACGACAACGACATGTGGACGTTTTCGCCCAAAGTGAACCGCGTCATCAAGATTCCGTCGTCGATGATGGGCCAGAGCTGGATGGGATCGGATTTCTCAAACAAGGACGTTGCGCGGGCGGACGACATCATCGACCAGTACGATCACACGCTGCTCGGATCCGAGGTGGTCGAGGGCGTTACCGTCTACGAAATACAGGCGATACCCCACGAGCAGGCGGCTGTCGTGTGGGGGCGCGAGGAACTCCGGATTCGCGACGATTACGTAGTTCTCGAGCATCGCTTTTACGACCAGGACGGCGAACTGGTCAAGGCCCTCAAGACACTGGAAATCGAGGAAATGAGCGGCCGCACGATCGCCAGCCGGCAGCGCATGGTCAAGGAGGACGAACCCGAAGAATGGACGGAAATCGAAGTCCTCTCCGTAGAATACGAGATAGACATCCGCGACAGTGTGTTTACGCTTTCTAATCTGCGTAATCCCAGAGACTGACAGCCTGTGAACCTCGTCCTGCGCCTCGCGTGGCGGAATCTGTGGCGCCAGCCGCGCCGCACGTGGCTGACGGCAGGCGCAATGGTGTTCTCAAACGTCCTGCTGGTATTCATGATCTCGCTGCAGTTCGGCATGTACCGGCTGATGATCGATAACTCCCTGCAGGCGTTTACCGGGCACATGCAGGTCCAGGCGCGCGGCTACATCGACGACAAGAAGATGCGGCAGACGGTTCCGGACATCGTGGCGCTGGCGAACGAACTGCGGGCGGAGTTGAACAGCGACGCGGTCGCGGCGCGCGCGACCGCCTTCGCGCTCGCATCCAGTGAAGACCGCAGTTACGGGATTGCGGTGTTCGGCGTCGAGACGCAATTCGAGCCGCGCGTTTCGAACATTCCCGGGCTGGTCAGCGAGGGCCGTTACCTCGAGAGCAACGATGCCGCGGAAATCGTCATCGGGGCCGTGCTCGCGCGAAACCTCAAGGTCGGGATCGGCGACGAATTGACGCTGCTCGGTAGCGGCAGGGATGGCTCGTTTGCCGCGGTCGTCGCTGATGTCGTGGGGATATTCGACAGCGGTGTCGCGGAGCTCGACCGCACGATTGCGGAAATGCCGCTCGGCCTGTTCCAGGACGTCTTCTACATGCGCGAAACGGGCCACCAGGTCGTCGTCAATGCGCCCCGTCTCGGCCAGGTTGCCGAACTCAAGCAGCGGGTCGCCGCGCTGCTGCCGGAGGACGAGGACCTGGTTGTCCAGGACTGGGACGCGCTGCTTCCCGGCCTGAAACAGGCAATTCAGGCGGATATCAGCAGCGCGGTATTCATGTACGCCGTACTCGTGATCCTGGTCGCATTCAGCGTGCTCAACACCCAGCTGATGTCCGTCCTGGAGCGCACCCACGAGTTCGGGATCGTCCTTGCGCTGGGGCTCAAACCGGGCCGCCTCGGCCGCCTGGTGATGCTCGAGACCGCGCTGATGGGCCTGATCGGGTTGTTCCTCGGCGCGCTCATCGGCGGCGCGGTGACAGCGTGGCTCGGCGTGCACGGGTTTACCATGCCGGGCATGGACGAAATGGGCGCCAAGTTCAACCTGCCGAGCCGGCTGCATCCGGACGTGACCATCGCTTCGCTGCTGTCGGGGCCGTTGGTGGTTTTCCTGTTTTCGTTGCTCGCATCGGTGTATCCGGCGTTGCGGCTGCGGCGCCTGCAGCCGGTTGAGGCGATGCGGTCGGCATGATGAACACGCTGCGCATACTGGTCATGCTCGCCTGGCGCAACCTGTGGCGCAATCATCGCCGTACCCTGATCATGCTCGGCGCCGTGGTGGTCGGCGTGTGGGCGATGATCTTCATGACCGCCCTGACCATGGGCATGGTCAACGACATGATCGAGGACAGCATCAGCGTGCTGCCGGGTCACGTGCAGGTGCACAACCCGGATTACCTCGACGACCCGAATATTGCCAACCTGCTGCCGAAACCCGACAAAGAAATCGAGACGATCTTTGCGCCCGCCGGCTTCCTCGCGTGGGCGACCCGCATCAAGGTGCCGGCGGTGCTGTCGAGCGAGCGGGAGTCGCGGGGCGTCACGCTGCTCGGCATCGACCCGCAGCGCGAAGAGGCTATGTCCTTCGTCGATTACAGCGCGGTAGACGGTCGATTTCTCGATGGGCCCGATGACGACGGGCTCGTGATCGGACGCAAGCTCGCACGCACGCTCGAGACGGAACTGGGTAAACGGGTCGTGCTCATGACCCAGGACCCGGACAACGACATCGCGGATCGCGGTTTTCGTGTCGTCGGGCTGTTCAGTGCCGATGTCGAGGCCTACGAGGAACAGTACGTCTTTGCCGGCAAGGGGACTGTGCAGGAACTGCTCGGCGTGGGTGATCGCGTGACCTCGATCGTGGTGCTCGGCGACGACTACCGCAATGTCGAACCCGTCTACGAGAAAGTACAGGCGCTGGTGGACGACGGCGTCGCGGTGACCCGCTGGACCGAGCTCGATACCTATCTCGGCACGATGCTGCGGGTCATGGACGGTTTCGTCCTCGTCTGGGTGATCGTCATCTTTCTCGCGTTGTCGTTCGGGCTGGTCAACACGCTGGTAATGGCGGTGTTCGAGCGCGTCCGCGAGATCGGGTTGATGCTCGCCCTGGGTATGAAACCCTCGAGCATACTCGGCCAGATCGTGATCGAGTCGATGATGCTGCTCGTCATCGGCCTCGCCATCGGCAACCTGCTGGCGTGGGCGACGATCAAGCCGCTCGAGGGCGGCATCTATATTTCCGTCGTTGCCGAGGGCATGGCGATGATGGGTGCGGCGAGCGTGCTCTATCCGCAGCTGCGGCCGGAGGACGTGATACTCGCGAACGCCGTTGTGCTCATCCTCGGCTTTTTCGCGAGCCTGTCGCCGGCGTGGCGCGCATCCCGCTTCCAGCCGATCGAAGCAATTACGAAGGTGAACTGATGACAGCAGTCCGTTGCGTGGATTTGTGCAAGACCTACCGCCAGGGCGACCAGGACATCAAGGCGCTGGATCATCTGAGCATCGAGGTCGAGGAGGGCGGGTTCGTATGCCTGTCGTCGCCATCCGGCGGCGGCAAGACGACGCTGCTCAACGCGATTGGCGGCCTCGACAAGCCGGACAGCGGCGAGGTCTATATCGCCGGTGAGCGGATCGACAATCTGAGCAAGGGCGATCTCGCCGAGCTGCGGCTGCATCGCATCGGCTTCGTGTTCCAGGCGTTCAACCTGATACCCGTGTTGTCCGCCAGGGAAAACGTCGAGTTCGTCATGCAGGTCCAGGGCGTGCCGGCCGCTGAGCGCCGTGGCAAGTCGTTGGAAATCCTCGAAGAAGTCGGGCTGCAGGGCCTCGAGGACCGACTGCCCTCCGAAATGTCCGGTGGACAGCAGCAGCGGGTCGCGGTCGCCCGTGCGATCGTCTCCAACCCGGCGCTCGTGCTCGCGGACGAACCGACGGCGAATCTCGACTCGAAGACGGCCGACGAGCTGATCGACCTGTTCAAGCACCTCAACGAGCACCACGGCACGACGTTTATCATCGCCACGCACGACCAGCGCGTCATGGCCTACGCCAAGCGCCTGGTGCGCATGCTCGACGGCCGTATCGTGGAGCAAATCGACCAGAATGCGGCCTGAGCTCTGGCTGCTGCTATTTGTCGGCGCGGCCGCTTTCGCCGACGAACCCCCCTGGGAGGTCGGCGGCCACACGAAGCTGCGATTCATTGGCACGACCTTTCCCGATGACAGCCTGTTCCGGCAGCTGAGCGGCAGGGAGTCGCTGGACGTCGAAGGCGACCTGCGGCTCAACTTCAAGGCAAAGCCGGGCCGCTGGACCTTCAACGCCGACTACCAGCTGATCGGGCTGTATGGCGACCGGGTCGAGTACACGCGCGACCTGCCGGCCGCGATCGAACTGCTGTCGCCGCGCCTGCCGGACGACCGGCGGCGGCTGTTCGATTTCACCAAGGTGATGCACGACCGCGACAAGGCCGCCCTGCTGCATCGCCTCGACCGCTTCTGGTTGGGCTACGCGAGCGAGAAAATCGTCATCCGCGCGGGTCGCCAGGCCATCTCGTGGGGTAACGGCCTGTTCTATGCGCCGATGGACCTCGTCAACCCGTTCGATCCGGCGGCCGTCGATACCGAGTACAAGGCCGGCGATGACATGCTCTACATGCAATACCTGCAGGACAGCGGCAACGACCTGCAGGTCGCCGCCGTTGCGCGCCGCAATCCGCTCGACGGCGAGGTGGAGCGGGAGCAGGCCACCATTGCGGCCAAGTACCACGGCCTCGTCGGCGGCTCGGAATACGATCTGCTAATTGCGCAGCACTACGACGACGTCGTGCTCGGACTGGGCGGCACGTACAGCCCGGGCGGTGCGGTGCTGCGCGGCGATCTTGTCGTGACCGACACGGACACGGACACCTACATCCAGGTGGTGGCCAACTGGACCTACTCCTGGACCTGGCAAGGCAGGAACATGAGCGGGGCGCTCGAGTATTACTTCAACGGCTTCGGCCAGCACGACGGCCGTTACGATCCCGAAAGTCTTGCCGGCAACCCGGAGCTGCTCGCGCGCCTTGCGCGCGGAGAAACGTTTACACTCGGGCGGCACTACCTCGCGGGCAGCGTCCTGATCGAAATGACGCCGCTCTGGACGCTTACGCCGACGCTACTCGCGAACATCAGCGATCCCAGCGCGCTGCTGCAGATCGTGACGTCCCGCAGCCTCTCCGACAATGTGACGTTCCTCGGCAGCCTGAACCTTCCCGTCGGCCCGAAGGGCAGCGAATTCGGGGGCATCGAAAGCGGCGGCGACCTGTACCTGTCCACCGGGCCGGGCATTTTCGCCCAGCTCGCCTGGTACTTCTGATTCGCGCGGGGCTACTGGACGCGCTGCAGGCTTGCGAGGAGGTTCGAGAACGACCTGGCCGTCGTGGCGCCGAACACGGGGTCCTCGCCCATGTGCTGGCTGACGTCGATGGTTGCCGTGTCGTTATCCCGGGCCAGGGCATCCGCGCGCGGGAACAAATCTGTCTCTTCCCATTCCATGTGCCGCCGCAGGTGGCCGACGTAGTTCACGAGGTCCTCGAGCAGGTGCTGCCGCGTGACGGCCGCCCCCGAGATGATCGCCTCGATGTCCGTGCGAAGCGTCGCCCCCAGCTCCGCGATCTCGCGGTGATCGTCGGGTACGCACTCCAGCCCCTCCGCCAGGTCGGTACAGTGCTCGCGCATCGCCGTGTAGACGAGGTCCTCACGCGGGTGGTGGATAGCGTCCGGGTAGATCGTCATGTAGTGCATGATGTCCAGCAGGAGCTCCATGTCCGGCTCTCCCTCGTCCGGGACGTCCCTGCATTCATTCTCGAGCAGATCCAGGAGTCGCGTGAGGTTTCGGTGATCCTCGCGCAATTCGTCGAGAATCCGTGCGAGTTCGATGCGCATTGTCAATCCCCTCTTTATTAGCGCAAATATGATGCTTGCGGCGTGTGCGGAGAGTAATCGGGGATTCCACCTACGCTGGGGCGGAAAGGGCCCAGGACAGCCCATCGGGGGAATTGGCGCCCGTTAAGCGGCTTTTCGCGACATTTCAGCGATTTGTTACAGATATGTTGCCAGCCGGGCAGCGCCGCCGCAGCGCTGTAATAAATCCGTAACCAATCAGCAACAGAAACGTAAAAGGTCTGTAAAGCCACTGTGGTTTCTTGCCGGGATCCGATAAACCACGACAGGGAAGATGGATGTTGGCTTCGATACTCGTTGTTGATCCTGACCGGGCCATGCGCGGCCGCATGGCAAACGAGCTGAGAGAGCTCGGTCACGATGTTGCTGAAACTGAGGACGCGTTTACCGCGCTCGAACACGTGCGCAGGAAACGCCCCGATCTGATGGTGTGCGACTTTGCGCTGCCGGACCTCGGGGGTGTCGAGCTCCTGAACGACGTTCGCAGTATCGACGACCTGCGGACGATGCGCGTAATGATGACCTCGGCCTGCTCGAATCCCGACGACATCGTCCTTGCGCTGGAGTCCGGTGCGGACGATTTCATCGGCAAGCCCGTAAATATCCCGGAACTGCGCGCTCGTGTCGGCGCCTGCCTGCGACGCCCGGCGAACATTCTACTCAACAGGGAGGTTTCGGCCGGTGGTATCAAGATCGACAACCTTGGCCAGCGCGTCGTTGTAGACGGCACCTTCGTCTCGCTCGCCCCGCGCGAGTATCGGTTATTGCTTTTCATGATGAGCAACCGCGACCGCGTGTTCAGTCGCAAGCAGCTCCTGGTGCACGCATGGGATCGCGATGCCGCCGTCGGACCGCGAACGGTCGATGTCCATGTGCGTCGATTACGCAGTGTTCTCGAGCCCTTCGGCTACGACCGATATCTGCAAACGGTGCGCGGCAGTGGCTACCGTTTCTCACTCGACGCATGAAGTTCCGTAACAAACTCCTAATGTTTCTGTCACACGACGTCCATATGCCATCTATACAGTGCGCCGCTCTCACAGAGTCGTAACAGGGGCCAGGACCCCACCTTGGAGAGGATGAAATGAATTGCACCAAACTGTTCGTCGTCGTAATTGCCGGCAGCCTGCTGGCTGCCTGCGAGAGTGGCGATATCAACATCACACCCACGACAGTCGACAACAGTGTCGATAACTCCACCGGCGGTGGCGGCGGTGGCGGAGAAGACGATATTTGTGCGTCCTACGTTCGTGACGGCGCTGCCGTGCAGGGATCGGCCGACGGCAATGGCAACTGCGTGTACGACAACACCTTTGTCGGCCCGAAGAACAACCTGCAGGAAGACCTGCTGATCCCGGCGCTGCCGAATGGCGGCGCGCACATCTTCACGGCGAGCCTGTTCGTCGGCGACACGTTCCGCACCCAGGCCGATCTCGAAGCCGCCGGCATCACGCAGGGCGGCGACGGCCCGACGCTGACGATCCAGGCCGGCGCGACGCTTGCGTTTCAGACCAACTCGGACTTCATGATCATTAACCGTGGTTCGCGCATTATCGCGGACGGTAGTCCTGACGCACCCATTACCCTGACGTCGGTATCCGACATCAACGGCACCGTGGGACCCGAAGACGTGCAGCAGTGGGGCGGCGTTGTCATCAACGGATTTGCCGTCAGCAACAAGTGCAGCTATGTCGGTACGCGCGGCGAAGCCGGTTTCGGCCTGGCGCCGGGCACCGAGTGCTCGATCGACGCGGAAGGCTCGGCCGGCGACGACGAGTCGCAGTACGGCGGCGCAAACGATGCTGACGATTCCGGCATCCTGCGCTATGTCGTCGTCAAGCACACGGGCGCGCAGGTCGGCAACGGCGACGAGCTGAACGGCATCTCGTTCGGCGGCGTAGGCAGTTCGACGATCGTCGAAAACCTCGAGGTGTACTCGACGTTCGACGACGGCGTCGAGATGTTCGGCGGCTCGTTCGACATAACGAACCTGGTTGCCGTCTATGTTCGCGATGACTCGATCGACATCGACGAAGGCTACAACGGCACGATCACCAATGCGCTCGTCGTGCAGGCAGCCGCCGACGGTAACCACTGCATCGAGTCCGACGGCATCGGTTCCTATGGCGACCTCGACCAGGCGACACGGGACGACTTCATCGCCCGCGGCCTGAACAGTGCGCCGACGATCAACAACCTGACCTGCATCATCTCCGCAAACGTGCCGGGTACCCACGATCCAGGTGCCGGCTGGCGTTTCCGCGAGGGTATTCACCCGGTCGTGAATGACTCGCTGGTCATTTCGTCCTTCGGCGCAAACGACCAGGCAAGCGGCGACGACAATTACTGCCTGCGCATCGACAACGTCGAGACGGCGGAAGCAGCTATCAACGGTGACCTGCAGCTCAACTCGGTGATCTTCTCCTGCCAGGAAAACGTCAAGGGGAACGAGATAGCCGACCGCAACGCGGTCGTCGCATTTGCCGACGAGCGGGCGTTCGCCGAGGCCGAGGGCAACCAGTTCGCGACCGTCGCGGACGGCGCCGCGGTCGATGCGTCCGATGCGGCCAACCCGGAAGTCAGCCTGCTGACGGGCGCGCAGAAGGTCTATTCGCTGCCCTGGGACACGAGCATTGTCGACACCGCGGCGCCGGCTGCGACCACCGCGCCGACCAGCGGAACGGCTACCGACATCCTCGGCGCCATTTCGGCAACCGATGACTGGACCCAGCCGTGGGCGTACGGCATCGACCCGAACAATCGCGGCCAGGCTTTGTGGTTCGAATAAGGAAGCAGACCACAGCTTGAAAATTTCAGGGCACCTGCACCGGCTTCGGGGCGGGTGCCCTTCGCACTTCGAACAGACCTTTGCAGATGTTTACGAACACAGGCCAGACAATGAAAAACTTCAAGAAAACACTCAAACGGCCGTTGCCGCTCGCGATCGCTACCGTACTCGTATCGTGGCACGGGATAGCGCTCGGACAGGACGAGCCGAGCATTCCTGCTCCCGAGGTCGAGGAACAGGACGCGGGCGGGAGTATCGATGAAGTCGTGGTCTCCGGCCGCTTCATCAGTTCGAGCCAGCAGTTGATCAATGAACGCATGAACGACGCCTTCGCGACGGATCTGCTCGGTGCGGATACGATCTCGAGGCTCGGCGATTCCACGGTTGCTGCTGCGCTTCGACGTATACCCGGACTGTCGCTCGTGCAGGACAAGTTCATTTATATCCGAGGTCTTGGCGAACGCTACTCGTCGACGACCCTCAACGGTGCGCAGATACCGTCGCCTGACCTGACCCGCAACGTCATTCCGCTGAACGTGTTCCCCACGTCTATCGTCGAGTCGCTGCGCGTGCAGAAGTCCTACTCTCCGGCGATATCCGCCAACTTCGGTGGTGGCGCGGTCGACATCCGCACCAAGGGCATCCCGGATGCCTTCACGGTGAAGATCGAAGGCGCTATCGGCTATAACGACATCAACCCGAGCAGCATCAATACCTATCCCGGCGGCGGTGACGACAATCTCGGCACTGACGACGGCACTCGCGCGCTGTCTCCGGTAATCAGCGCTGGTCTTGCCCAATACCAGGGCGATCCCAGCGTAAACAACATCCGGTCGGCGCTCGTTCAGTCGGGCAGCGACCTCGGTCCGGGCGAGCTCACGTTCGAAGCCGGGCGCCTCAATCGCGACCTCGGGGTGGCGCTGAACCGCAACATCGGCCTCCAGAGCGAGAGCGTGGACCCGAATTACGAGCTGCGCGCCAGCGTGGGCAACAAGTTTGATATCGGCCAGGACTGGCAGGCCGGGTTCGCGGTCGGCGGTTCTTACGAAGAGGATACGAGCTGGCGCCGTACAACGACCGCGAATTTCGCGCAGCCGGAAGAGCAGAACGGCGTCCGTGAAGAGTCGACCAGGAGCGTCAATATCGCCGGGACCCTCAACCTGGGCCTGAACTTCCTCAGCGACCACGAGATTTCGACAACCAGCCTGTTCCTGCGCAACACGGACGACGAGACCGAGGTGTTCGATTACTTCAACGAGAACCGTTTCAAGTCGAGTGGCCGCGGCGTGCGCGAGTACCGCCTCGAGTTCGAAGAGCGCGAGCTGGAAACGCACCAGGTTACGGGCACTCACTACATCGGTGCCGATACCCGATCGCGTTTCGGGTTCCTGGATTCGCTGGCGGGTTTCTTCCGCCTGCCCGAGGAATCGCGCATCACCTGGTTCTATTCGGACTCGGAGTCGACGACGGATATCCCGAACCGGGTGCAGATCGACTCGTTCACCACCACGGATCCCGTGACCGGCGCGGTATTGACGGAAGCCGTCCAGCTCAGTTCGGCGGCCGGTGACTGGCGGTTCACGGAACTCGAAGACAAGGTCGAGAACTATGGCTGGAGTGGCACGGTGCCGTTCGACTTCGGTAGTCACTATGTAGAGTTGAGCGGCGGCTGGGACCATGCCCAGAAAGCCCGCACCTACAAGCAGACGCAGTTCAGCCTCGGTTTTCTGAGCGTCGAGGACCAGTCGGTGCTGGAAGGTTCGCTGGACGATGTATTCTCGGATGCGAACATCCTGGCGACGACGTCGGATCCCAACCCGGGCAACCCGGTACCGGGCGCGGAAGTATTCGTGAACGACGCGGTCTTCGACCGGCAGGGCGCGAACACCAACAGCTATCTCGCCGCGACGATGACGGATTCGGCGTGGGGCAAGCTCGACTGGACCATCGGCGACACCTGGCGCGTTGCCGCCGGCGCGCGCTGGGAGGACTACAGCCAGGCCGGCCTGCCATGGAACCCGTTCAGCTACAGCCAGCAGACGCCGCAGGTGACAACGGACCCGGACGAGCTCGCGGACGCGGTGTTCAAGGAGGACAAGGCCTACCCGGCGGTATCGTTCACCTACATGAGCGACTTCTGGGCGGAGACATTCCAGCTGCGACTCGGCTACAGCGAGACGACCGTGCGGCCCGACCTGCGCGAGATTACCGGGTCGAGCTATATCGACCCGATAACCGGCGACCTGACCCGCGGTAATTCCAGCGTCGTGCCGTCGGACGTGGAGAATATCGACCTGCGCGCCGAGTGGTTTTTCGGCAATGGCGATACGTTCACGGTGACGCTGTTCGACAAGCAGATCACGAACCCGATCGAGTTTTTCGAGATCCCCGCGTCGGATACCACAATTGCGCGGGAAATCCTGAACGCCGATTCGGCCAGCATCCAGGGCGTTGAGGTTGAGTTCCTCAAGGAACTCGGGTTCCTCGGCTCATTCGGCGATATGTTCTTCGCGCAGGGCAACGTCACCTACCAGTGGGACCGGGAGCTCACTCCGGGTAACTCGGGTGGCGACGTCAGCTGTGAACAACGCGACAGCAGCGGAAACGTTGTCTCCAATAACTGCGAACTCTCGGGCGCCTCAGAGTACATGGTCAACTTCATGCTCGGATTCGACTCGCCGAACTCGAAGCACACCGCGTCGCTGATCTACAACGTGTTCAGCGAGCGCCTGTTTGCTTTCGGGCGTTTCGGACCGGACGCGTTCGAGCAGCCGTTCGACTCGCTCGATTTCACGTACTTCTGGTATCCGACGGATCGCGTGACGCTGAAGCTTAAGGCGCAGAACATCCTCGATTCTTCGGTCGAGATTCAACGCACCGACGAGTCCCTGGGCAGGACGGTCACGGTGTTCGAAGAGAAGCCGGGACGGTTGATATCTGCATCGCTCGCCTGGGGCTTCTGAGTCCGCCCGCAGGCAGGAAGCCCTCGCGGCCCCGTTGGTAACAACGGGGCCGCTTTCTTTTGGGCAAGTGTAACGCCAACCCTTGATATGACGGCGGTCCGATAGCACTGTATGGGCTATGAGTAAAAGACTATTGGCAGTTGTACTTCTCGCAGCCTCGGCGACCGGCTGCGCGGTGAACCCGGTAACCGGCAAGCCGGACTTCATGATGGTCAGCGAGACACAGGAGCTTGCGCTCGGCGAGCAAAATTATGCGCCGATGCAGCAGGCCGAGGGTGGCGTCTACGATATCGATCCGAAGCTGACGGCCTACGTGAAGGAGGTCGGCGACAAACTGGCAGCCGTGAGTGACCGGCCGCTTCCCTATGAGTTCGTGGTGCTGAACAATTCCGTGCCGAACGCGTGGGCGCTGCCCGGAGGCAAGATCGCGATCAATCGCGGGCTGCTGACCGAGCTGAATTCGGAAGCGGAGCTCGCCGCGGTGCTCGGGCACGAGATCGTGCATGCCGCTGCAAAACACTCGGCGCAACAGATGTCCCGCGGCGTGTTGTTGCAGAGCGCGGTGCTGGCCACCGCGATGGTGACGGGCGACAACAATTTCGGCCATTTCGCGGTTGGCAGCGCAGCCGTCGGCGCGCAGCTTTTGAACTCGACCTACGGTCGCGGCGCCGAACTGGAGTCCGACAAGTACGGCATGACCTACATGTCGCGTGCCGGCTACGATCCTGCGGGTGCGGTTACCTTGCAGGAGACCTTCGTGCGCCTCAGCGAGGGGCAGGAGAGTGACTGGCTCACCGGCCTGTTCGCCAGCCATCCGCCGTCGCGTGCACGCGTCGAGGCCAATAAAAAGATGGTTGAGAGCCTGCCCCCGGGCGGCATCCTGGGAGTGGATCGCTACGAGGCCGCCCTGCAGAAGACGATGGCGGTGAAGCCGGCCTACGATGCGTATGACGAAGGTCGCAAGGCGCTGGCGGAAGAGAATATGGAGGAAGCGCTGGTGCTCGCAGAGAAGGCGATCAAGCTGTTTCCCGACGAGGGGCACTTCTATGCGTTGCGCGGTGATGTTCGTTCCGTGGACGGCAAGTACGACATGGCCGTCGAGAACTACGACAACGCGATCCGCCGGCGCGACGACTACTTCTACTACTACCTGCGCCGCGGTGTGGCGGAGAAGGAGATGGGCGATCTCGACAGCGCCAGGTCCGACCTCGAGCGCAGTATCAGCATGCTGCCCACCGGCCCGGCGCACTATGTGCTCGGCGATATCGAAGCGGAGCGCGGCAACGAACGCGAGGCGATGGAACACTACTCGATCGTTGCGAATAGCGGCGGGGAGATCGGGGAAGCAGCGACCCAAAAGCTGCAGCGGCTCAAGCTGCCCGGCGCCCCTGGCGAGGTCATACCCCGACGCTGCGATGCGGACAGCGCCGGAAACCTGGTGGTGTCGGTAAAGAACACGACGCCCTGGGTCATCGAGGATGTGCAGATCGAGGTCCGCTACACGGATTCGGCCGGCGTCGTTCAAAGCGTCAGGCAGAGCATCTCCGGCCGAATTCCGCCGGACGAGATAGCGAGCGTCAACACCGGCCTCGGCCCCTATTCCGGCGGGTCCTGCCCCGCCGAGGTAGTAGCGGCCCGCTACGCGGAATAGGCTGGGGGTCGGACCATCGAAAGTCGTTGATATAATTGATTTTTACATCGACAGAGCGATCTATCAGCAGCTTAAATCGCCGATTTTGGCTGCAAAATTGCGCATTCGCAGATCGCCTGATGATAACTAATCCGTTAAATCATCCATTCGGAGCCGAAAACGGCCTGATTAAGGGCACTAAACGAAGGAAAATAGGGTCAAAACGGCTTGTGATCAGATACTTACGGTGGTCCGACCCCGATGAACCGATGAATAAGACAATTCTTGCGATCGTCGCCAGTCTTGCCGCGGGTTTTGCGGCAGGTGCATGGACGACAATGGAGGCATCCCCGCCGGAGA
>Ga0193948_1000042_pt1 | contig 18672 bp, 22 predicted proteins | sample FRT_12_MG_FD_161659 | JGI IMG/M metagenome (GOLD analysis project Ga0193948, IMG submission 161659) | Sediment microbial communities from the Broadkill River, Lewes, Delaware, United States - FRT_1-2_MG | ecosystem: Environmental > Aquatic > Freshwater > River > Sediment | place: USA: Delaware... | reverse complement strand
AGCTTGCCGTACGGCCGGAGGACTAGTCGGGCTCCGGCGCTGCCAGGACTGCTTTGCGCAGCAGCCGTGCAAGTTCGCGCTGCTGCGCGGTACTCAATGCACTCAGGCTCTCCCGGGCCGAGTCGAGGCGATGCTGAATCGCCTTGTCGATCAGCCGCCTGCCTCTCGCCGTAAGGGAGACGTTTACGCCGCGGCGATCGTTCCTGTCCTGCCGGCGCCGCACGAGACCGCGTACTTCCAGCCGATCGATGCGGTTTGTCATCGCCCCGCTGCTCAGATCCGTCTCCCGGGCCAAACGCGTCGCCGGTAGCGCGTAGGTCCCGCCCTGGCGGCGCAGCGCGGAAAGTACGTCGTACTCCCACAGCTCCAGGTCGAGCGGCTCCAGCGCCCTGTCTGCCTGCCGCCTGAACGAGCGGTACAGCGTCATGACGCGAATCACCACACCCAGGCTCGCCGTGTCGAGGTCCGGCCGCTCTTCGGACCACTGGTCCAGAATCTCGTCAATCGGGTCTTTTTCCATCCTGCCAACCGTTTAGTTATTTTGATATCAAATTACTTGACATCAAAGCAAAATCACACATAATTTTCCGAAGGGAACCCGGTCGATTGTGCGACTGCCATGATACCGGGGTTTTTACGCACGATCCCTTGCAGGAGGATATTCCCATGCGCCCACTATTCGATGACTTCGACGAGTTCGACTTCGATGACAACCCCTCCGTCGCTCGCCTGCTGCGCGAACAGCGGCTCGAGGAATCGCGTTTCGCGAGCCGTAGATCCCAGGGCCCCAAACACAAACGCCAGCTCGACGACGACAGCGATTATGACAACTTCGAGGACTACGACGAATTCGACGATTTCGACAATGACTTCGACGATTACGACGAACGGGAATTCGATTCCTATGCCGGCATCGGCATAGAACACTAGGACGAGCCGTCTTCAGCTACCCGCGGCCGCGGGTGCGGGTCTTGCCGTGGCGGGCGTTTTTCTCGATGAACTCGATGATCATGCCCGCCACGTCCTTGTTGGTTGCGGCCTCGATACCCTCGAGGCCCGGGCTCGAATTGACCTCCATGACGACGGGTCCGTGATTCGATCGCAGCAGGTCGACGCCGGCGACGTTCAGCCCCATCGATTTTGCGGAACGAACCGCCGTCGATCGCTCTTCGGGCGTGATCTTGACGAGCTTTGCCGAGCCGCCTCGGTGCAGGTTGGAACGGAACTCGCCCTCCTTGCCCTGGCGCATCATCGACGCCACCACCTTGTCGCCAATAACGAAACAGCGCAGGTCCGCGCCGCCGGCCTCCTTGATGAACTCCTGCACCATGAAGTTGGCCTTCAGGCCCCGAAACGCCTCGATGACGCTCTCCGCGGCCTTGTTCGTTTCTGCGAGCACGACGCCGACACCCTGTGTGCCCTCGAGCAACTTGATAACCACCGGCGCCCCGCCGACGAGTTTCAACAGGTCATCGGTGTCCCCGGGCGCGTTTGCAAACCCTGTCACCGGCAGGCCGATCCCCTTGCGCGACAGGAGCTGCGAGGCACGTAGCTTGTCACGCGAGCGCGTGATCGCAACGGACTCGTTGACCGAGTACACGCCCATCATCTCGAACTGCCTGACGACGGCGGTGCCGTAGAACGACACCGATGCGCCGATCCGCGGGATAATGGCCTCAATTCCCTTGATCGGTTCGCCATTGTAGTGAATCTGTGGGTTGTGGCTCACGATGTTCATGTAGCAACGCTTGTGGTTGATTACGCGAACCTCGTGCCCCCGCTCTTCACCTGCCTCTACGAGGCGGCGCGTGGAATAGAGATTCCGGTTCGTTGACAGAATTCCAAGTTTCATTAGTGATTCCTGGTTACGTTGGCGGCGCATCAGGCGCCATGGCAGCGGCGAATTCCTCCACCCTGTTTTCGGCGCGCGACACGCTCTTGAATGCTGCTACATTGAACAGCGCATCGCCCTCATGCGCCAGCGGCAGCTTGCTCTGACCGATGATGATGCCGTCGAACGGGGCATTGACCCGTACTTCCTTGTCGCTGACGGGATCGCCGATGATGGCCAGCGCCTGTCCCTCCATGACGCGGGAACCCAGCTCGACCCTCGGGATCACGACACCGCTTTCGGGTGCCCTGACCCAACTCGTCGAAGCTGCCAGGACGGGCGAAACCTGCCTGATGCTCTTGCTCAACGGTAACATGCCCATGTGTCGCATCGCATTTACCGTGCCTCGCAGACCGGCGCGAATGGACAATTCGTCGAATCGCAGCGCCTCCCCGGCCTCGTAGATCAGCATGGGCATGCCCTTTTCCGCAGCGCACTGGCGCAAGGAACCGTCGCGCACGTTCGAGTTTACGATGACTGGCGCGCCGAACGCTTTCGCGAGCTGCAAGGTGGCCTCATCGTCCAGGTTACCGCGGATCTGCGGGAGGTTGGAGCGGTTAATTGCGCCGGTATGCAGGTCGATGCCGAAATCTGCTTTCTCGACGATTTCGTTCATGAACGTGTGCGCCATGCGCGCCGCAACCGAACCCTTGCGGCTCCCCGGAAATGACCGGTTGAGATCGCGGCGATCCGGAAGATAGCGGGACTGGTCCAGAAAACCGTGGACATTGACGATCGGCACGGCGAGCAGCGTGCCGCGAATCGATGACAGGGCCTTGCGCTTCAACAGGCGGCGAATAATCTCGACACCATTGAGCTCATCGCCGTGAATTGCCGCCGAGACAAAAAGAACCGGTCCGTCGCGGCGCCCGCACACGACGTGCACGGGCATCGACAGCGAGGTGCCAGTATAGAGGTCGGCAACCGGAAGTCGCACCGTTGCACGCTCCCCGGGTTGTACGACCGAATCGCCGACCTTTATCGCGGAATTCTTCGCCATTACTTCAACTCTCTTCCGGCTTCGCGCCGACGAGGTACGACCGTGCCGGATCCACTACGGCTCGTTTCCGAATAGCCGTACGGCCAAGCAACATGCGAAACAGCATGTCGTCCCGCGAGGTCAGGGTCATTTCTATCGGCCAGGTATGGTCACCGAGGGTCACGGGCGTCTCGATGACCCAGCGTTTCTCCGCGTGCCCTCCGGAATCTCGCACGACGCGTTCGTCAATCACGTCAGCACGGCATACGATGACGGTTTCGTTGTCCCGCTGGCGTGGATGCATCTTGAATTCCACGCATCGCCTGCCATCGACGTCGAGCTGGCGCACCTCGAATGCGTGCAGTGCCGACGTTCGCGCTCCCGTATCTACCTTTGCCTTGATCTTGTCCAGGCCAAGGTCAGGCAGACTCACCCATTCACGCCAGCCCAGCGTCAGCAAATCTTTTTTACGGGTCTTTTTGGCCACGGGAGCCTCTTGCTCGGGCACGTCAGAGCATCTGCAACTGCCGGTGAGCCGAAAACTCCCGACGCGCAGCTGCCGCACGCTCGGCAGGAGTCGCTTCGGCATCGTAGATCTCTTCGATGCGCCTGATCCGTGTGCTTATGCCTATGCCGTTCGCAATCTGGATGTTCAACCCGGGCCGCGCGTTCATTTCCAGCATCAACGGGCCACGGTCACGGTCGATGACCATGTCGACGCCGAGGTACCCGAGCCCGCTGACCTCGTAGCCGCGCGCAGCCGACTCCAGGATAAAGTCCCACTGCGGAATCTCGAGCCCCGCAATCAATGCGCCGGTATCGGGGTGATCATCGACAATTTCGTTCTGCAGTACGCCGTTCAGGGTCACGCCCAATGCAATATCGACGCCCGCACCCACGGCTCCCTGGTGCAGGTTCGCCTTGCCATCCGAGGCACGAGTCGGCAGCCGAACCATTGCCATCGCCGGGTATCCCCGGTAAACGATGACACGGATATCCGGCACACCCTGGTAACTCACTTCGGCAAAAACCGGATCGAAGTGCACGCAATACTCGATCAGGGCCTTGTCCGGATTACCGCTCAGACTGTACTGCCCGCTCACGATATTCGACAGGTGATGCGCGATCTCCGATTTGGTAATCAGCAACCCGCTCGAGCGCCGGAATGTGTCCCGTTTGCGCTTGCTGCGCCCCGTGATCACGAGAATGCCGTCGCCGCCACTACCCTGTGCGGGTTTGACCACGAAGCTGTCGTGATCCGCGACGATCTCGGAGAAACGGCGAACATCGCCCTGGTTGTCGATGATGCCGTACAGATCGGGCACCGCCATGCCGGCCTCGAGCGCCAGTTGCTTGGTCAAGGCCTTGTCGTCCACGCGCGGATACAGGTGCCTGGGGTTCAGGCGCATGATGAATTCCGCATTGCGCTCGTTGAGACCCAGTACGCCGGCCTCGCGCAATTTTCTGGCTGTTGCAAACATCAGTTGTTGATGAGGGCCTTGAAGCGGCCGAGTTCGAGAAGTCGATAGCCAGTATAACGCCCAGCGAGCAGAACCAGTGCAAGTATGATCAGCAGAAGCTCCGGGAACGTGAACACCAGGTGCTCCAGCCAGCCGAGGCCCATGAAAATATAGGCAATCGTGGCGACGAGCAGACTGCCACCGCCGCCGCGCATCGCATCCACGGGTCCGCGCTCTTCCCACACGACGGACATGCGCTCGATGGTCATCGCGATGATGACCATCGGGAACAGGGCAACCGACAAGCCTGTCTCCATGCCCATCTTGTGGGACACGAAACTGATAATCAGCATAAGAAGTACCACGACGATCAGAACGGCACTCAGCCGCGGCACGAGCAGCAGGCGCAGGCGCTCCAGCAGGAAGCGGATACTGAGACCGAGCGCGATCAGGACGGTAAACAGCACGATTCCCCAGACCAGTTTGGTCTCGCGAAAAGCGAGCGCGATCAGGACGGGCATGAACGTGCCGAACGCGTCGATGCCGACGATGTTGCGCATCACGACCATCACGAGCGCACCGATCGGTATCATCAACAATACGGCATACACCGCCTGCGTTTGTATCGGCAGGCTGTAAAGCGAAAAGTCGAACACAGTCGCACCGCTCTTCGCCGCCTGTGACTTCGCGATGGCGACCGCGTCGAGATGAGCCTCCTGTACCGCGAAATCGACCTCGACGTTGCTGCCGCCCTCGACGGTGATCAGCTGCTCGTTGCCGCGCCACCAGATAAAAAAGCGATCCGGAAGGTTTTCCTCGCCGGTCGTCGGGTTGAAAAAGCGCCAGCGATCACCGTCATGAATCTCCAGCCACGGCTCGAGGTTCGCGTTGCGCTGGCGGCCGCTGAGCTCGAAGCCGCGAACCATTCGCGCCGGAATGCGTGCCGAGGCAAGCATCATCGTGGCCACGTCCACGAAATCTCCGTCGCTTTCGACCTCGGACATCAGCAACTCGACGTTCGGGTCCGGAGACGGGTCGTTCAGGCGCCGCAGCAGCTCGGTCGTGAACGAAGCCGTATCGGCGGAGTGCTCGCGCACTTCCGCGACGATGACGTCGACGGCTGTCCTGAACGGTTCGTTGATCGCGGGCGGTGGCGGGAACGGTGGCGTGGTGTCGGCCTGCTCGCTGCCTTCGTCCTCGAACACCGATATCCGGTAGTAAATCGTCTGGCGTCCGTCGGCACGCCGGATCGCCCACTGCGCCTCACGCCCCCCGCTGCCGTAGTTGAGACTGAAACCGTAACCGCGCGAGACGGAATTCTCGTTGAGCGTCCGGAAACCGGGTGTCAGCGTCGGGATGTGCAGGTTGACCTTGATGGAACCCGGACCGGAGTCGAAGCTGATGGCTGATTCGATCGTCCAGACGGAGGTTTCCTGGTTTTGGGACAGCGGAAAACCGAGGACCTGCCATTTGTAGACAAACATGGATAGCCCGACCAGCGTCAGCAGCATGGCGAGTACCAACACATATCGCTGCGTCATAAAATCTCCAACCTGGCCGGTGCGGCTAACGCTGCCCGGCACCCAGTGCGGTTCTGACCGCGCGCTCGCGCAACGGCCCGCTCACATTGAACAGCCGCATGCCGGCACGGCGCAACTCACCGATCGTTGGTGAGCCCGCCCCGAATAGCTGGTTCAGTCCCGTCATCAGGTGCAGCATCGTCGCATTGGCGCCCTTGCGGGCTCGTTCGTAACGCCTCAGAACAGGCCTGTCCCCCGGGTGTTCATCTTTTCTAATTGCTTCTTCTATCACCGCAGACAAGGCGCTGGCGTCAGCCAGGCCGAGGTTCGCGCCCTGCCCGGCCAGCGGATGTACAGCATGCGCCGCATCGCCGATCAGGGCAAGACGTGGCAGGACATAATTTTTGGCGTGCTGCGCGCAGAGCGGAAAAGTCCCGCGCGGACCTGCTGCGGCAAGCTCGCCGAGCACGTCATCCGAGGCATCAGTCAGCATGATGCCGAGTTCGTCGTCGCTTGCCGCCATCGCGTCTCGGGCGGTCTCGGGAGTCGTGGACCAGACCACCGAGATGCGGCCGTCTGCGAGCGGCAGCATCCCCAATGGGCCGTCCTCGAGAAATCGCTGTCTCGCCGTCGCGCCGTGCGGATGTTCCGGGCGAAGGTGCGTGACGAACGCGGTCTGTGCATACGGCCGTCGCATTACCGCGATGCCGGCCGACTCGCGTACCAGTGAGCGTGCCCCGTCGGCGCCGATTAGCAGGTCAGCATCCATTTCTCGCCCGTCCTCGAGCTGCAGCCGGTACGTGGCGCCTGCCTTTTCGATAGTCCGAATGGGCGAGTCGAAACGCTGGTTAACGTCCGTTCTATCGAGAACCTTCAGCAATGCGTTCTGGATGAGCAGGTTTTCGACGATGAAGCCGAGCTGCGGAACCGCGAACTCGTCGGCGTCGAAGCGCAGCGTTGACGGACCATTGGGGTCGTCGGCGCCGTCCCAGACACGCATGTGCTCGTAGGGGCACACACGCGTGCCGACCACAGTTTCCCAGGCACCGAGGGCATGGAGAATCTCCGCTGAGCCGGTTGCGATCGCCGACACTCGCAGCCCGATGTCATCGTCCGGGTCGAACCGCGGCCGCGGTGCAGCATCGATGACGGTGAGCCGCATCGCTTCAGCATACTTTCCGTTTGCCAGCAGCGCGGCGATCGTGAGGCCCGTCATACCGCCGCCGACAATGACGATGTCGTAGCGCTTCTTCATTTGAGCGGCACGCCGCGGGACAGCCGCGGCAGGCGGCCGGCGAGCCCCATCATGTGCTTCGCAAACAGGGAGCGCACACCCGGAACGATATCGAATCCGATCATCCCTATGTTGCGCGCAGCTTTGAGCGACGGACTCGAGCTGCCGAACAGTCGTACGATTCCGTCGGTGAGACGTACCAGTTTGCCCTGGTCGTCGCGGCGCCATTGCGCGTAGCGAGCAAGCAGGTCGGGATCGCCGAGGTCCGCAGACGGGTCATGGCTGCGCGCATCCGCGATACAGTCGCACAGCGCCGCGACATCACGCATGCCGAGGTTGAAACCCTGTGCGGCGACCGGATGCAGCCCGTGCGCGGAATTGCCGACGAGAACGGACCGCTCGGCAGTCAGGCGCAACGCCTTGCTCAGTGACAATGGATAGGCGGCACGTTTGCCGACGCGCGACAGCCGGCCGAGCCGGTAGCCGAACGCTTCCTGCAGCTCGTCGAGAAACGCCTCATCGTCCAGCCCGAGCACTCGCTCTGCGTCGTGGCTGGACACCGTCCACACGAACGCCGCACGATCGTCGGCGACTGGAAGCAGCGCCAGCGGCCCCTGGTCGGTAAAGCGCTCGTAGGCGCAGTTGTCGAGCGGCTTCTCCGGCAACAGGTTGCCGATGACCGCGTGCTGATCATAATCAGTCTTCCTGGCGCAGACCCCCATCATTGGTCGCACCGCCGAATTCGCACCGTCGGCGGCGACGAGCAGCTGGCACCCGAGTTCCTGATGCTCGCCATCGGCCGACTCGATCCTCGCTACGGCAAGGTCGCCGCCGGTATCGATATCGACGACGCGCGCGGGGCAGATCACGTCCACGGTCCCCGCTTTCGTCAGCGCCGACTGCAGTACACCGCCTAGCACGCGATTGATAACGACATAGCCGAGCGCTGCCACACCCTGCTGCGTCGCGTCGATGTGCGAGAAACCGAATCGGCCCCGGTCGGAAACATGAATGCGGCGAATGGGCGTGGCGGCTGCAATCACGTCGTCCCACAGACCCATCGCCTCGAACATGCGCTGCGTGCTGCGCGACAAGGCGGTCGAACGATCGTCGAAACTCGGCTGCCGGGTCTCGCCGCGCGCGACAGCCTCGACGACGGCGACGCGCAGCCCCAGCGGGGAGAGGGCGATCGCGAGGCTGGCGCCGATCATGCCGCCCCCGGCAATGACAATGTCATACCTCGTGTCTGTCGAATCGATCATTCGTGGCCCTGCATCAACGCCTCAATGGCGTCGGGCTCCTTTGCGAGCCCCTTGCTGAGCACATCGGCGCCATTGCTCGTGACGACGACATCGTCCTCGATCCTTACACCGATATTGCGAAAACGTCCTGGCACCTTGCTGCTGTCCGGCAGGTAGATACCGGGTTCGACGGTCATTGCCATCCCGGGTTCCAGCAGGCGCCACTCGTCGCCCACCTTGTAATCGCCGACATCATGAACGTCCATGCCCAACCAGTGCCCGGTTCGATGCATGTAATACTCACGATAAGCGCCGTCCTTGATGAGTTTCGGCAGCGTACCGTCCAGCAGCCCGAGCTTCTTCAGCCCTTTCGTAATGACTTTGACGGCGGCGTCGTGCGGCTCGTTCCAATGGTTGTCGCGGCGGGTCTTGTCGATGGCCGCAAGCTGGGCTTCGAGCACGATCTCGTAGACGGCGCGCTGTTCGGGGGTGAATTTGCCGCTGACCGGCATCGTCCGCGTAACGTCGGAGGCGTAGTAATCGACCTCGCAGCCGGCGTCGATAAGGAGCAGGTCACCGTCGCGCAATTCGGCCCTGTTCTCGACATAGTGCAGCGTACATGTGTTACGCCCGGTCCCGATGATGGGGTTATAAGACGCGTAGGCATCGTTTCGCCGAAACTCGTGGATGAATTCCGCTTCGACTTCGTACTCGAACAGACCCGGGCGCACGATGCGCATCGCCCGGGTGTGCGCCTTTACGGCGATCTTCGCCGCTTTTCGCATGGCCGAAATCTCGGCGCGGCTCTTGTAGAGGCGCATGTCGTGCAGCAGATGATCCAGCGCAACGAACTCCTGTGGTGTGTGCACGCCCCTCGATACTCGTGACCGCAGCGAATTGACCCAGCCGGTGATGCGCGCGTCGAAGTCCGCGTACATGCCCATGGTGTAGTAAACGCGCGTGCACGACTCGATAACGCCGGGCAGGATGTCGTCGATATCGTCGATCGGGAACGCGTCTTCCGCACCGTAAAGATCGATAGCACCCTCGGGTCCCATTCTCGAGCCGTCCCAGCGCTCTTTCTCGCGGTCCCGCTCGCGGCAGAACAACAGGAACTCTCCGGCGGCGCGCCCGGGTACGAGCACGGCGACGGCCTCCGGCTCCGGAAAACCGGTGAGGTAATAAAAATCGCTGTCCTGGCGATAGCGGTGTTCGACATCGCGCGTTCGGGTGCGGACAGGTGCCGCGGGGAGAATCGCGATGCCGTCCACGCCGACCATGCTCATCAGCTGCTTGCGCCGGCGGAGGAATTCCTTGCTGTTCATTGAAAAGGTACGGGATGGGTCACAGGCGCAGCTATTCTAACCGGCGGCAGCGACTTAGTGCAGTGTTCCACCGGCCTCAGCCGGCGATTTGCCCGACCGACCGCGCAAGTCCGCAAGCTCCTCGTACGTCAGCTGTACTGCGACACGCACATACTCGACGATCTCCGCATAGGCCGCCTCGTTCGTTTCATCGTCGCTGTCCTCATCGACGTGCGCACGCGTCAATTGCAGCATGTCCCTGATGATATCCGCGAGGGGATCCCCGGCCAGCCGTTTTTTCAGCACCTCGCCGTGATCGACCGAAACGAGCCCGTGCAGAAATCCCTCGCACCAGTGAGCCAGTGCCGCCGCCCTTACCGATGCACTGTCGCTGTCGTCGGGCAGCAGTGGTCCGAATTCGGGCAACCGTTCCGACAACTGCCGCAGCGTGTCCTGGAAAAGCGTGTTCAGCAGGGCCGCACACTCGCCGCGCAAAGCATCGGACTCGTTTGTGCCTTCCAGCACCTGTTGCAGCCAGTCGATGCCGGCATCGGCGCCGGCAACCGCAAGGCGGCTGGACAACAGGCCGTGCGCCTGGGCGGCATCCCAGTTTGCGCCGCAGCGCCGCAGCGCGTTATTTAAAGTGTCGTGATCAACGTCAGATGTCATGGCTCACGTGCCCGGCCACCCCTGGTGAGGCACAATGATCCCACGTATGGCGCGCCCCGGCCATGCCGTCGCCGATTACGTCGCATTGGCGATTGATTCTGCCTCGTCGCGTGTCTATATTGATTGCCATGGCTGACAATAAAAATACATCGTTCGAGCACGAACTCAGGCGCCTCGAAAAGCGCGTGGATGCGCTGGTCCGGGTCTGCGATCAGCTCCAGGACGAGAACAAGTCGCTGAAGCAGCGGCAGGATATACTCACGGCGGAGCGCGCCAACCTCCTGCAGAAAAACGAGCAGGTGCGCGCGCGCGTTGAAGCGATGATTGGACGGCTCAAAGCGATGGAACAAGGTACCTGACGATGAGTGAACCCTACGCACAGGTCAGCGTTCGAATCCTGGACAAGGAATACCAGGTCGCCTGCCCTGCCAGTGAGCGCACCGACCTGCTCGATTCGGCGGAAATACTCAACGAGAAGATGCGCGAGATTCGTGACAGCGGTCGCGTCGTGGGACTCGACCGCATCGCAGTAATGGCCGCTCTGAACATGGCCAACGACCTGTTGCGCGCGCAGGCACGCGACAAGTTACTCGACGGCGACGTTAGCGATCGCCTGAAACTTATATCGGATCGTGTCGAGAGCGTGCTGGGGGGATCCCAGCAACTGGATTTCTGACGCAATCGCCACCGGTTTAAAAATGGCGCCCCCTGCAGTGTTCGATAGCGACCTGGAAACCTTTCGACCCTAAATCATAACCTCGGGGTCGTGCACTGTCGGCAGCATTTGAGCAGGGCCGGCATCTCGCTCAGCGAGACACCGGAAAGCCTGTTGCTGCCACGGCTGACCCCACCTGTTGCTCTGGTTCGAGAGCGACGGCTCGTACCGGCACAGGCGGGGGGCGCTTTCCTACCTGACGGCGATTACCAATGATCGACCCATCGAGCAGGATGAAGAACTTGCGGATCGATGCAAGAAAAGCACGCCGCTCGATAACGGCGCGGGAACGCGCTCGCGCGTCCCGGCAGATCACAGACCGGTTCCTCAACAGCCGCTACTTCATCGCAAGCGACACGATAGGGTGCTACGTGTCATCGTGGGAAGAGGTAGACACGAGTGCAATCATTGAGCGCGCGTGGCGCGCAAAAAAACGCATTTTCCTGCCTGTAACGGGTACGCATGGCTATATGCGGTTTCGGGAAACGATGCCCGAGACTGACCTCGCGATGAATGACTTCGGTCTTTGGGAGCCTGTTTCCGGACGATGTATCGACGTAAGTGAACTCGATGTCGTGGTCACTCCACTGGTTGCATTCGACAGTCAAAGGAACCGGATTGGCATGGGCGGCGGTTATTTCGATCGCACATTCGCTTTTCTTCGCAACCGTCAGTACTGGCTTCGACCCAGGCTTATCGGCGTTGCCTTCGAGTGCCAGAGAGTACGGGAAATAGCGCCAAACCCTTGGGATATACCGGTTTTTCGCATCTATACGGAAACCGGCGAGGTTTAGAGCGGACGGACTTGAAGTTCCGTTGTCAGTAAATCGCGTTGCAACATTCGCAAGTAAGCACGCAGCCCGCTCATCGATCGAACAACAGTAATCGTCATGAATAACTGATGCAGAATTACCAACAGCGGTATCGACTTCACGTACGACTCGTAACCGCATTCTTGAATCCGGGTTTCTCCCGGTAAAAACCTTGGTGAAGCGCGAATTTCAAAGTGTCGATTGCGTCACTTAACTCGCTGGATTTTTTGTATGTGTTGTATATACTCAACGCCGGGTACCCGACACGGAGAAAATCATGGCTACCAAGAAGAAGTCACGTAAGAAGGCTTCGAAGCGCAAAGTCGCTAAGAAGCGGAAAGTAACAGCGAAGAAGAAGGCAACAAAGCGTAAGGTCAAGAAGAAGGTTGCTAAACGCAAGGCTAAGAAGAAAGTAGCCAAGCGTAAAGCCAAGAAAAAGGCGAAAAAGAAAGTCGCCAAGCGCAAGGCTAAGAAGAAAGTAGCCAAGCGTAAGGCCAAGAAAAAGGCTAAGAAGAAAGTAGCCAAGCGTAAGGCCAAGAAGAAGGCTAAGAAGAAAGTAGCCAAGCGCAAGGTCAAGAAAAAGGCTGCTAAACGCAAGACCAAGAAAAAGGCCAGTAAGAAGAAGGCCAGCAAGAAAAAGGCTTCGCGCAAGAAGAAGTAGCGCAGCCTGACTGGTCGTCGCTGGAAACAGGCAGCGCCTGAACCTTCTTCCAGTAGACAAGAGTGCCCGCTGATGCGGGCACTTTTTATTGGGGAACCTGGCAAATTGCGGTGCTGCAGTGTTCCCGATTGTGACGTCTGGCATGGCGGTTCCGCAGACGATCAGCTAAGCTCTTTTTCGTCAGAGCAACCACCGCAGTTCCATGACATCAGCTGATAAGAAGCGCAGTGCCGCCGAAGCCTCTCTCGAATTCGTCGAGCCAGGGGTGATCCTCGGCGTTGGTACCGGGTCCACCGTCAATTTCCTCATCGACATGCTTCCCGGCATCCGAAACCGTATCGACCGCGTTGTATCGAGTTCGAAAGCCACAACGGCTTTGCTCCAGGAGCGCGGCTTCACGGTATCGACTCTGAACGAGGTAGGCGATCTCGATCTGTATATTGACGGCGCCGACGAAGCAACCAAACGCCTGAACCTCATCAAGGGCGGCGGCGGCGCGCTGACCAGGGAAAAAGTGCTTGCCGGCGCTGCGCGCCGGTTCGTCTGTATCGTCGACGATAGCAAGCTCGTGGGCATGCTCGGCAAGTTCCCGCTGCCGGTCGAGGTGCTTCCGATGGCGCAGGCCTTTGTGTCGCGCAAGTTCGTCAAGATGCGTGCAAACCCGGTCTGGCGCGAGAATTTCGTGACCGACAATGGCAATCACATCCTCGACGTTCACGATCTCGCCATCTCCAATCCGATCGAAATGGAAGATCGCCTCAACCGGATTCCCGGGATATTGACCGTGGGGCTTTTCGCAAACCGCCCGGCGGACATCCTGTTGATCGGAAATGACGACGGCGTAAGAGAACTGAGAGTCTGAACCGCCGCGGTCTCGCTCGTCGCGAGACGCCAGTCACGGCATGCCGAATCGGGGCGCTGCCGTTTACCGATCATGTGACCCAACGCACAGATATGGAAGGGATCCGCGTCTAGTCTCGGATCCGTGGTTTTTCATAATCTGTGGCTCGATGAATAAGGCTTTGAATTTACTGGTTATTCCGATAATCCTGTCACCGTTTGCGACAGCGGCGGCGGATCCCGGTAAGTGGTACCTCGGCGGCTCGATTGTCTACACTGACGACGATCCGGAGCGCAGGCTCGACGACGTTGTCGGCGGCGGCCAGATCCATGTCGGGCGCCACCTGAGCGACGTTTTTGCGCTCGAGGGACGAATTGGCTATTCCAAGATCGACGGATGGCCGAGCTGGCCGGTGGTCACAGAGAGAGAAAGCCAGGAGTTTCTCGATATCGGTCTCGACCTGGTCAGCCACCTCAATCCGGACGGCAGCTTTTCCCCGTACCTTGTTTTCGGAGCCGGATACCTCGGCACCGAGACCGCCTCCGGCAGCGAAGAAAATCGACCCACCGGCAGTGCCGGGCTCGGTTTCGAGTGGAAGCTGGGCAGCAGCGCATTATCGATCCGCGGCGACTACCGCTTTCGACTGGCCTGGGAGACGGACAACAACCTGACCGATCGTATCGCCACGCTCGGTCTGCAGTATTCTTTCGGCGGCCGCTCGGCGCCGCCCGTAATCGACAGCGACAATGACGGGGTGCAGGACGTCTTCGACCAGTGCCCGCATTCCGAGCCGGGTGTTACCGTAGACGACAGTGGTTGCGAAATCTTTGTCGACAGCGACGGTGATGGCGTCATGGATCGCAAGGACCTGTGCGCCAATACGCCGCAAGGAGTACCTGTCGACAGCTACGGCTGCATACGAGACCAGGACGGCGACGGCGTGACGGATGACATCGATGAGTGTCCGAACACGGTTTCCGGTGCCGCAATCTATATCAATGGCTGCGAGCGCGATGATGACGGCGACAACGTAGTCAATCACCTTGATGACTGCCCCAATACGCGTGCCAATGCACCGGTTGACGCTCGCGGCTGCGAAATTCGCAGTACCGTCGAATTGCGCGGCGTCAATTTCGCCAGCAGCTCCGATCGCCTTCTGACCGGCGCGGAACAGGTGCTTGATGACGCGATCAAGTGGCTCGCGCAGAACCCTCACCTGATTGTGGAGGTTGCCGGGCATACCGACAGCGACGGCGCCGCGCCGGCAAACCTGGGTCTGTCTGAGCGACGCGCATATACCGTGCGTGATTACCTGATAAGCGGCGGCATCAACCCGAAGAGTCTGACGGCGCGAGGCTACGGCGAATCAGAGCCGATCGCGGACAACAGCACGCCCGAAGGCAAAGCCGAAAACCGCCGGGTCGAGCTCAGGATTTTGAATAACAGGGAATAAAGGCAAGGAGGGATTGATTCGCGGCTGCGCCGCTCACCCCTTCGGGGCGCACTGCGTGCGTCCAAGTCGCTGCGCGGACTTGTCGAACAGGGGTCCTCTTCTCCAGCTCCCCGAACCGGAAAATGAAAAGGCCCCGCTAGGGGGCCTTTTCATTTTCTGGCTGGGGGAGAGGGATTCGAACCCCCGTTGACGGAGTCAGAGTCCGTAGTCCTACCACTAGACGATCCCCCAATTCGGGATCGAACGCTTTAACGCTTCGAGTACTGTGTCGCGCGGCGGGCTTTGCGCAGACCCACTTTCTTGCGCTCGACTTCGCGAGCATCGCGGGTCACGAAACCGGCCTTGCGCAGACTCGGGCGCATCGACTCATCGAACTGCATCAGTGCACGAGTCAGGCCGTGGCGGATCGCGCCTGCCTGGCCTGTCGTGCCGCCGCCGGTAACGGTGACGTTGACGTTGAACTGGTCAACCACCTTCATCACCTCGAGCGGCTGCCGTACGATCATCTGCGCGGTCTTGCGGCCGAAGAAGACATCCAGCGGCTTGTCGTTGACCGTGATGTCGCCGTTGCCGGGCTTCAGGAACACGCGCGCGGTCGACGTCTTGCGCCGGCCCGTGCCATAAAATACTGCTTCACTCATTAGTTGGCCTCAATTCTCGTTCGCCCGTACTCAGGCGTTCACGTCCAGGGGGATCGGCTGCTGTGCCGCGTGGTCATGCTCCGGGCCTGCGAACACGCGCAGCTTGCTGAACATCTTTCGGCCCAGCGGGCCCTTCGGCAGCATGCCCTTGACAGCAGTTTGAATCACCCGTTCCGGCGCCTCGTCCAGCAGGGTCTCCAGGTTTTTCGACTTCAGGTTACCGATATACCCCGTGTGGTGGTGGTACATCTTGTCCTTCAGCTTGTTGCCGGTCACGCGGATCTTCTTCGCGTTCACGACCACGATGTAGTCGCCCGTATCCACATGCGGGGTGTATTCGGGCTTGTGCTTGCCGCGCAGGCGCCGCGCAATCTCCGTCGACAGGCGACCCAGGGTCTTGCCCGTTGCATCGACGACATACCAGTCGCGCCGTACCTCTGCGGGTTTGGCAGAAAACGTCTTCATGATATCCAGATTCCTAAAGGGAATTCGTTGTAATCCGGCGGTGCCCGGCCTGATTACCGGCGCCGCGGCCTCCACCCGGGCAGCAACAGGCCTGCCGGAGGGGCGAAAGGCGCGAAATTCTACTCGACCCCCCGGCTCAATGCAAACCATTGGGGGGTTTTCGGGCAAAAAACCCGATCGGCAGCCGGTGGCTTTTCCCTTTGATCTACAACGGCTTATGAAAAGCTCGTCCGCCCGTGGGCGTTAGAAGGCGTATTCGAGGGAAACGGCCGTGCGCGTATCGGTCTTTTCGGTGCCGAGCGGCACGTCGCTGTTGTTTCGAATCGTGTACGACGCGACCAGGTTGAGCGCCCCGATAAGGCGGGCCGTGATCGAGGTGACGGACTCGCTGAAGGTGTTGTCACTACCCACCTCGACGCGGAAGGTCTGGTCAAACTCGGAGGTATCGCTGAATTTCCATTTGTACTTCAGCGCGCCTGTCGCAATCGTTTCGTTCGTGCTGACGCCCAGCTGGTCTTCGGACTGGCGGGCACCAAAACCGAGTTCGCCATCCAGGAAGTGGGCATCTGTCTCGATGATCCGCCGACCATAGCCGACGGTCTGCGAGAACTGGGTGTCGAAACCACCGAAACGGTCCTTGCGCCAGTTCAGGCGGCCGAACAGGTAGTCGCGGTCCGTGAAGTCCCAGCCGGACTTCCAGCCGGCCTCGTAGGCCTCCGCCGTCGTGACCTTGTTCTCGGAGGCATTGATCGCCGATGCCGTGGCCTCGTGATGCCAGCTGCCAGCGACATATTTCGCCTCGAAACTCGTATTCATGCTCGACGTCTCCGTATTGCCGGTTGTCGCCAGGTAGCCGAATTTGACGTTGCCCTCGAGCGGATCGTTTTCTTCTTCCTCCGCCGCAAAGAGCGGTGCGGAAAGGGTCAGGGTTGCGACGAAGAACACACTTCGCAGTTTCATAGTTGTCTCCGGAGACAGGATGCGCGCTTGAAAAAAGGAGCGCGAGTATATCGGACGAATGTCGCGGTTCGCTAATTTTTACAATTTGTTATATTTTTCGCCCGATTATGACCACCCGACACCTGTTACAGACCCTCATCCTGTCTCTCGCGCCGGCACTCGCTTGCGCTGACGACGTCGAATGGCTCGTGGCGCCTTATGGCTGGCTCCCGAGCGTTACCCTCGACCAGTCGTTCGACGACGGCTCCGGCGGCGAAGACGGCGGCAGCAGCGAAGTGCTGTCGAAGATCGACTTTGCCGTCATGCTTCGCGTAGAGGCAGCAGGCGAACGCTGGGGAGCAATGCTCGACTATATTTACGTGTCGCTGGCCGATCAGACGTCGATTTCGCGGCCTCCGGTGATAGACATCGACATTGAGAGCGATCTCGACCTCGACGTGCTCGAGCTGGGCGGGTTTTACCGCCAGTCCGGGGAAAGCTTCAAAATCGATTACCTGTTCGGCCTGCGTAATATCAACGCGGACATTGGAATCGTTTCCTCGCCGCAGAATCTGCCAGCCACGACAGTTGGCGTCAGCGCGCAAGTGACTGACGCCTTCCTCGGTGCACGCTACCAGCGCAATCTCGGCGAACACTGGGCCCTGGCCTTGCGCGGTGATTATGGCTTCGGTGATTCGGATGGAACACTGAACCTGCTGGCGACGATCGCCCTGAGATTCAACGAGACAATCGGCCTGAATTTCGGCTATCGCCACGCGACGATCGAGTTCGAAGAAGACATCGATGGGTCGCAGGAAACAACAGACATTTCACTGAGCGGACCCTACATCGGCCTGTCGTTCCGTTTCTGACGCTGCCCGGTCGACGCTTGCTATAATTTGCCGCATGCGAGAACGCTCACTGACACCTCTCGATCGGCTGCTCGCCGGCGCCAACAACGCCCTGCGCACGGTCTCTGCACCGGCAGGCCTGTCGGCACGCGACAATCCGGCTACAGGCATAGGCGAAGGTAATCTCGACGAGCGGCAGCGCGCTCATGCAGCGGGACTCATGCGCATCAACCACGCCGGAGAAGTCGCCGCGCAGGGCCTTTACCAGGGGCACGCAGCGGTGGCGAGAGACACGTCGATCGAAGAGCAGATGCAGCGGGCCGCCAACGAAGAGTTCGATCACCTCGCCTGGTGCGAGCAGCGCCTGAACGAACTCGGTGCGTCGCCGAGCCGTCTCAGTCCGTTGTGGTATGCCGGCGCATTCGCGATCGGGGCTGCCAGTGGCGCGCTCGGAGATCGCTGGAGCCTCGGCTTCATTGCAGAAACGGAGCGACAGGTCTGCGAGCACCTCGAAAGCCACTTCGAACGTTTGCCGAAGCAGGATGCTCGCAGCCGCGCCATCCTCGAGCAGATGCACGAGGAGGAAGCCGAGCACGGCGAAAATGCCATCGATGCGGGCGCAGCCGAGTTACCGCCGCCGGTCAAGCGTTTGATGAAGCTCACGGCGAAAGTCATGACGCGCACGGCGTACTGGCTGTAAGTCGCTGTAAGTTGCAACGAATTCAAACAAAACACGGACTTAGCTTGCCCTTCTTCGCGAACTGTATTAAAAGAGGGGGCGCTTGAGCGATGAGGGACCGATCCATGCAGACCAATGCCAAGACCCTGAGTGACGTACCGGCGATTAATCGTTTTCTGAGCTACTGCCGTGTACGCACCGTCCCCTCGAAAACCGTGATGATTCACGCCGGCGATCTGCCCGACGTGCTGTATTACATCGTCGACGGCTCAGTCGAGGTCATGATCGAAGACGAAGACGGCAATGAGATGGTGCTG
>Ga0193948_1000040_pt1 | contig 19468 bp, 20 predicted proteins | sample FRT_12_MG_FD_161659 | JGI IMG/M metagenome (GOLD analysis project Ga0193948, IMG submission 161659) | Sediment microbial communities from the Broadkill River, Lewes, Delaware, United States - FRT_1-2_MG | ecosystem: Environmental > Aquatic > Freshwater > River > Sediment | place: USA: Delaware... | reverse complement strand
GGAGACGGCGTAATGAGATTCGCAATACCAATTGTCGTCTTCCTGTTGCTGGTCGTCATCTTTTCGTTCGGCCTGTTCAACGATCCACGTGAGCTGCCGTCGCCGTTCCTGGGTGAACCGGCGCCGTCGTTCGAAGTCGAGTCCCTGACAGAGCCGGGCCGCATCGTCGGCTCGGCCGACTATGCGGGCAAGATGGCGCTCGTCAACGTGTGGGCCACCTGGTGTGGCGGCTGCCGCCAGGAGCATCCCTTCCTGATGCAGCTCGCGCGTACCAACGCCGTTCAGATCTATGGCATCAACTGGCGTGACAACCGCGACGAAGCGCTGCGCTGGCTCAAGCAGCTCGGCGACCCGTACGAGTTCTCCGCGTACGACGTGGACGGCCGTGTCGGTATCGACTGGGGCGTTTATGGCGCGCCTGAGACCTTCCTCGTGAGCCCGGAGGGCATCGTCCTGCACAAGCATCTCGGGCCGCTGACGGCGGCAATCTGGCAGGAGGACTTCGTGCCCCTCATCGAAGCGGGAGGGCCCTCGTCATGAGGAAGCTCGCTGTTTTTGCGGTGCTCTTTGCGTTAGGGTCGCCGGCAATGGCGATCGACACGGACAAGGCGTTCGATGATCCCGAGCTGCAGGCCCGTTACGAACACATCATCGAGGAAGTTCGCTGCCTCAAGTGTCAGAACCAGAGCATCAAGGACTCTAACGCGTTTCTCGCGGGCGACCTGCGCCGCGAAATCCGGCGCATGCTGAGCGAGGGCAAGACGGACGAGGAGATTTACGATTTCCTCGTTGCTCGCTATGGCGAGTTTGCGCTCTACCGCCCGCGCATGTCGGGCAAGACCCTGGTGCTGTGGGTTGCGCCGATCTTATTGCTGCTCGCGGGTGGATTCGTGCTCGTGAACATTCTGCGGCGTCGCATGGCCATGCCCATCGACCGCGACGCGGCAGCCGAGGAGTAGAAAAGCCATGCTGTGGTTGATGCTTGGTGTCATGAGTTTTGTCGGCGTGGTTTTCACCGTGTGGCCGTTCCTGCGCGACAATTCGCGCAATTTCGGCGTCGTGGCTGCCGCGGTTGTATTCGTCGTCGCCTCTTCGGCGGGCCTGTACGCCAAGATTGGCAGTCCGGGACTGGAAAACGAAAGGCTGACTCATGGTGACGGTCCGGGCGCCGATATGCTCGAAGTCGTCGAGGGGCTCGCGCAGCGTCTCGAGGACAACCCCGACGATGTCAACGGCTGGCGCATGCTGGGCCGCTCGTATATGTCACTGAACAACCATGCAAAGGCTGTCGAGGCGTTCGAGCGCGTCGTGGAACTCGAGGGCGGGCAAACAGCGCAGGGGCTGGTCGAACTCGGCGAAGCCGTGCTTGCGGCCGAGGGCGGGCAGACCATGCCGCAGCGGGCGATGTCCCTGTTCGAGAATGCGATCGCCGTCGAGCCGAACAACCAGGCGGCCCTGTTCTGGGGCGGACTCGGCGCGGTCAACCGTGGCGACACCGAGCTTGCCGCCGAACGCTGGGAGCGCCTGCTGGGCACCAACCCGCCGGACGATATCCGCGGCGTAATCGAGCAGCGCGTGGCCGAATGGCGCGGCGAGGCACCCGCGGCTGTCGCCGATGCGACGCCCGCGGCAGAATCCGCCGAAGCCGCCGAAGCCGCGCCGAAACCGGCGCCGCTCGAACCGGGCGCGATCGTCAGCGCGAGTATCGCACTGTCCGACGCGGCGCAAGGTGCGTTGCCGCCGGACGCGATCGTGTTCGTGATCGCACGCGACCCGGCGCAGCCGTCGCCGCCAATCGCCGTAACCCGGCGCAGGCTCGCGGAGCTGCCTGCCGTCGTGCAACTCGGCGACCGCGAGTCGATGGTGCCGGGGCGGGAGCTGTCCGGGTTCGAAGAGTTCGAACTCGTCGCTCGCGTATCGCTGTCGGGCCAGCCCGTCAGCCAGCCCGGCGACTGGTTCGGCAGCGTCATCGTGAAGCCGGCCGAGAACGGTTCGATACAGCTGTCGATTGATACGCCGGTCGAGTAACGCGCAGACCGTGGCGTTACCCGAGATCCTCGCCCGCAATTTGCGTATCCCGCTCATCGGGGCGCCGATGTTCATCGTATCGGTGCCCGACCTCGTCGTCGCGCAGTGCACGGCCGGCATCGTCGGTTCGTTTCCGGCGCTGAATGCTCGCCCGCAGGAGCGCCTCGACGACTGGATCACGGACATCAAGGCACGACTTGCGGGCTATAAAGAGGCCCATCCGGACGCACCGGTCGCGCCCTTTGCCGTAAACCAGATCGTTCACGGCAGCAATACGCGACTCATGGCCGACATGGAAACCTGTGTGCGCCATGAGGTCCCGATTATCATTACGAGCCTTCGGCCGCCGGGAGACGTCGTCGACGCGGTGCACAGCTACGGCGGCCTCGTCTTTCACGACGTGATCAGTTTGCGGCATGCGCACAAGGCAATGGAGCAGGGCGTCGACGGCATTATTGCGGTATGCGCCGGCGCCGGCGGTCACGCAGGGCCGCTGAGTCCGTTCGCGCTGGTCAAGGAGATCCGGCGCGAGTTCGACGGGGTCATAATCCTGTCGGGCGCCATGTCGAGCGGCGGCGACATTCTGGCAGCACAGGCAATGGGGGCCGACCTCGCTTACATCGGGACACGCTTCATCGCCACGCCGGAGGCGAATGCGTCGGAGCAGTACAAACAGATGATCGTATCGAGCAAGGCTGCCGACATCGTCTACACCCCGGTGTTTACGGGCGTGCACGGCAGCTACCTCAGAGGCAGCATCGAGAATGCGGGCCTCGATCCCGACAACCTTCCCGATCCTGATCCGTCGGCGATGGACTTCGCCAGTTCGGCCAAATCGGATGCAAAAGCCTGGCGCGACATCTGGGGGGCGGGCCAGGGCGTCGGTACTATTGACGATGTGCTCCCGACGCACGATCTCGTGCGGCGCATCGAAGCCGAGTACCAGGCCGCGCGAGCGCGCCTTGCGGGGCCAGGGCCGCAATCGTCGTGAAAACCATCGCGCTGTCGTACCTGTTCGTCGCCGTCGGCGGCGGCTTCGGCGCAATGGCGCGCTTTGCGCTGAATGTATTCCTGCAGAGGGATACGCCGTTTCCGTGGGGCACGCTGGCCGCAAACCTCCTCGGCTGCCTCGCAATGGGCGTCATCGCCTACCTCGTGGCGGCGTCCACCTGGTTCAACGAGGCCGGCGTGATCCCGGACCAGTACCGCCTGCTGTTCGCGGTCGGCTTCTGCGGCAGTTTCACGACCCTGTCCGCGCTCGTGATGGAGCTGCACACGATGCTGCAGAGGGGCGAGCTGTTCGGCTCGTTTTCCTATATGACCGTAACGATGGTGGGCGGGTTTGCCTGCTTCTATCTTGGTTACATCGTGACGCGAGCGCTGTCGCCTATGCCAGGCGTCTGACACAGGCTTCGAGAATCTCCATGATCGGGTCGAGCCACTCCGCGTGCTCGGGTTTCATCAGTACCGATCGCAGGCAGGTAACCGTGTCCGTCGTACTTCGAATCTCCGGGGCATAGGTCCGCAAGGTTTCGGCGGGCAACTCGATGAGCGCGAGATGCAGGTTTTCTGCAGCCGCCAATGTAAAGAGCTGCTTCGCGCGCGCGGATGCCGTGCCGGTGTCCGGCGCGTTGACGGCGTATACCACGATGTCGAGGTCCGGGTGCATTAATGGCCGCAATGACCGGCTCGCTTCGAGCCGTGCGCGAAATTCCCGGGCTGCCAGCAGGCAGTGATCGAGGTCTTGCGCGAACTCGCTCCCGTTGACCGGCGGCAGCAAACGATGCGTGGCCCACAGCGCGACCGCTGACGCGCCCGGTCTCGAACACTCGAGGCTGATTTCACCGAGATGCAGCTCATCGGAGCTGAAGTAGGTAAACGGCGAGTCGTGCTTGTAGAAGCGGCCATTGGCCGGGTCGCGGAACAGCACACACCCGCAGCCGTAGGGCTGCAGGCCGTGCTTGTGTGGATCGATAACGATGGAGTCGACATCGCGCATGCGGTCGTAGGCGGCGCGCGTGTTGTCACGCAGCTTGCTGGCAAGCGTGAAGTAGCCGCCGTAAGCGGCATCGGCATGGACACGGATGTCCGCTTGCGTGGCTCGCTCCAGGATATCGGGCAGCGGATCGACGTCGCCAAAACCCGTCGTTCCGATCGTTGCCACGACGGTGCCGACGTCGCCGCCGTCGAGGAGTTCGTCGAGGTGCGACAGATCCATATGCCCGTCAGGCGCGCAGCGGATGGCGGTAAAGGGAATCCCGAGCACGTCGCAAATACGCGCGTGGGTGTAGTGCGCCTGCTCCGAGGCGACGATGCGCTTGCCCGGGTGCAGTCGGCCAGCGATCCACAGGGCCTCGAGATTCGCCATGGTGCCCCCGCCCGTCAGGTGACCGAGCGGCGCTTCCCAGCCGAACATGTTGCCCAGCTCGACGATGCACTCTTTCTCCATCGCCGAGCTTGCGCGCCCGCCGTCGAGGGCGTGATTGTTCGGGTTGATCCACAGCGACAGGGCATAGGCGAGCCGCGCAACCGGATGCGGCGGCTTCAACATCTGCCCCGCGTATAGCGGATGGAAGTACGGATAGTTGTCGTGCATACGCTCGGCGACCTGCTGCATCACGCTCGATACGGCATCGACATCGACGTCGGGTGTGAACCGCGGCAAGTCGGTGTAGCCCGCTTCGAGTTTTTCCAGCGCGGCGCGCAGTACGTCGAGTTCGGCGGGGTTGATCATTCGTCCGGTCCGCTTCCTTGGAGCCGGCGAGCTTACCGCAAAAACGGCCGCGCCAGCACGTTCGGAGCGGTTACAATTTACCGATGGACCTGATTGCCATTGCCGTGCCGTTCTTTCTGCTGGCGTTGCTCGTCGAGCTGGCGGTGGATCGCCGCCGCGGCACCGGCCTGTACCGCGCCAACGACGCGATCAACAGCCTCAGCGCGGGAACGCTGAGCACGACCATCGGTTACTTTACGAAGCTGTTGCCGCTCATCGCCTGGGGCTTCGTGCTCGAGAATTTCGCGATCATCGACATGCCGCTCAGCTGGTTCGACGCGTCACCGCGCGGTATCGCCCTGTGGATCACGGCCGCACTGGCCTGGGACTTCTGTTACTACTGGTTCCACCGTTTCAGCCACGAGATTTCCGTGCTGTGGGCCGCGCACGCCGTGCACCACCAGAGCGAGGACTACAACCTGTCGACGGCGCTGCGGCAGACAAGCACCGGGTTCATTTTCGGCTGGATCTTCTACGTGCCGTTGTTCGTGATCGGCTTTCCGCTGGAGGTTCTCGTGACCGTCAACGCGGTGAATCTCATTTACCAGTTCTGGGTGCATACCCAGGTAATCCGACGCATGGGCGTCCTGGACCGGATTCTCGTGACGCCGTCCAACCATCGCGTGCACCATGCGCAAAACGAGCGCTACATCGACAAGAACTACGGCGGCATGCTGATTCTCTGGGATCGCCTGTTCGGGACCTTCGAGGACGAACGCGAGGACGATCCCGTGATCTTCGGTGTCCGCAAACCGCTGGCCAACTGGAACCCGTTCTGGGCCAACCTGCAGGTCTACCACTACCTGCTGTTCGACGCGCGCCACGCCAGGCGCTGGCGGGACAAGCTCGGAATCTGGTTTCGACGCACGGGGTGGCGGCCGCCCGATGTGGAAGAGCGTTTTCCGAAGCGCCCCGTGGAGTTTGACGCCTTCGAGAAATTCGATCCGCCGGTTCCGCGGCCGATGCAGCGCTACGTGCTGGCGCAGTTCGGGGTCGCAATTGTGGCGACCCTCGGCATTGCAGTCCTGTTCGCAACCGCCGGCGCGATGGCGGTGCTGCTGCCCTGCGTGCTTCTCTGGACATTGCTCTACACGTTGGGTCTGATCAACGAGGGGCGGCCGTACGCGGTCCGTTTCGAACTGGGCAGGGTGCTGATCATCGTGCCGGCCGGCATGCTGGGCATAGTGCTGACCGGGCAACCGCCCGTGCCGTCCGCCTGGCTCTGGGCGGGGCTCGCAGCGTATCTTGTGGCATCCCTTGCAGGCCTATATCGGGCCACACAGAATAAAAAACAATATATAAAACAAAGTTTAATAACCGATAAATAAAGTAATTTCTGGAAAATGACGTGACAGAATTCAGGCGCAGTAACCTGCAGTCCGGTGCCCCCTGGGAGGCCAGGGTGGCGTATTCACGAGCGGTGCGGGTGGGGCGCTTCATCGCCGTTTCGGGCTCTGCGGCCATTGACGAGAACGGCGAGCTCGTGGGCGAAGGCGACATGTACGCCCAGGCAAAGCAGTGTATTGACGTGATCGGTGCCGCGCTGGAACAAGCCGGCGGACGCCTGTCCGACGTTGTTCGTACGCGTATCTTCGTCACCGATATCGAGCGCTGGGACGACGTTGGCCGTGCTCACCGGGAAGCCTTCGGCGACGTGATGCCCGCGACCTCGATGGTGCAGGTGTCGCGCCTGATCGACCCCCGGATGCTCGTGGAGATCGAGGCGGACGCCATTATCAGGGACGACTAGTCAGGCACCCGAGTCCAGGTCTCGGTGCGCCCGAGCATCGGGACGCCGATATAGCCGCGCACTTTCAGCGTATTCTCGTCCACCCAGGTGATGATGCAGCGATACGTCTTGCCGCTGTTGGGATCGTAGATGGTGCCGCCCGTCCAGCGACCGTCACCGTCGTAGGCGAAGCCCGCGAACAGATCGAGACCGGTGAGTGGCCGGTCGCGCAAAGCGGGGTCAGGGTTCTTCTCGTCGCGGTCCGGGCGCTCGTCGTCGGCATTGGGAGATCCCGCGATGACACCGCTGAGCCCGCCGCCCACGAGCGTGATCTCGATCCAGCCGTCGCCGTCGCCGCTGAGCCAGGTCCCCTCGATCGGCGGCACGTCTTGCGCCGCGCTCGCGGACAGCATGCCGAGAAGTCCCGCAAGGACCACGCAAGTGCCAATCGCTGGATTCATCGCTGCTCCCCGGTATGATGCGCTGTTTTGGCAATCCTAACCGAGAATCGAGGGGCTTTGTGCTAAGGCGAAATTTTCTGCAGGCAATCGCTGGCGCCGTACTTGCGTCGCTGGCCGGTTTGCGCTCCGGCCGGGCGCAGGGGAATGAAGCGCTGCGCTTCGACCACGGGGTCGCGAGCGGCGACCCGTTGAGCGACGGTTTTATCCTGTGGACGCGCGTGAGCGGCGCGGCCGGCGGTTCGCTGCCGGTGCGGTGGCTGGTTGCGAGCGACGCGGACATGAAACAGGTCCAGCGGCACGGCATTGTCTGGACCGACGATTGGTCTGATTACACGGTGAAGGTAGACGTGCGCGGCCTCACGCCGGGATCCACGTACTTCTATTGCTTCGAGATCAATGACGCCCGTTCCCCGGTGGGCCGCACGCGAACGCTGCCCGTCGGCGCCGTCGCCGCCGCACGATTCGCGGTCGTAAGCTGCTCGAATCATCCGGCGGGCTATTTCAACGTGTATCGCGACATCGCCCGGCAGGACGATCTCGACGCGGTTGTTCACCTCGGTGACTACATCTACGAGTACGGGCTGGGCGACTATGCGACCGAGCACGCCGAAAAGCTCGGCAGGCTTCCCGAGCCGTCGGGAGAGGTGACGACGCTCGCCGACTACAGGCGGCGCCACGCGCAGTACAAGGCCGACCCGGACTCAATCGCAATGCACGGCAAACACCCGTTGATTGCCGTCTGGGACGACCATGAAATCGCCAATGACGCATGGCGGGGCGGGGCACAGAACCACCAGGACGACGAGGGCCGCTGGAGCGAGCGCCGCGACGCCGCGCTGCGCGCCTGGTTCGAGTGGATGCCGGTCCGGGGCGCTCCGAAGGGCGCCGATACGCGCATTTTCCGTGATTTTCGCTACGGCGACCTCATGTCGCTGATCATGCTGGATACCCGTCTTTACGGCCGCGACCGGCAAGCGGATGCCGGTGATTCGGTCACACCGGAGGCGGTGTCTGCCGCGCTGCAGGACCCGGAAAGGCGCATGCTGGGGGCACGCCAGGAAGGCTGGCTGCGGCGCACGCTCGCGGCCAATGCAGACACGACATGGCAGGTCATCGGCCAGCAGGTGATGCTGGCGCCGGTACGCGCGCCCGAACTCGGCCCGATACTCGACCTCGAGCGTCCGTCCATGCTGCCGCGGGAGCAGCTGGACCACTACGTGGCGCTGAGCGAGGGCAACCCGCCGATGGTGCTCGACACCTGGAACGGCTACCCCCATGCGCGCGAGGCGTTTCTCGGGGACCTGGACGAATTCGCTCGCAATCCTGTCGTACTGAGCGGCGACCTGCACACGTCGATGGCAAATGACGTCTACCGGCACGGCAGCGACAAGCCCGTGACAGTGGAGATCATGCCGCCCGCCGTCTCGTCTCCGGGCTTCGACGAATATTTGCCATTGCGCGAGCCGGGCGCGTTGAGCGAGGCGACGCGCGCGGTCAATCCGGCGGTACGTTACATGGATACACGGCGGCGGGGGTGGGTGCATTTCTCCGTGACGAGCGACGCATGCATAGCCGAATGGCACCTGATCGATACCGTGCACGCGCGGGACTACACAGTCGCCGTGGACGGCCGTTTCGCCGTTGCGGCGGGCGAAGTGACAGGCGGACTGCGTAACACCGACGAGGAATGAAAGGACGCGTCCGACTCTCGGCGGGGGAGGCGCGTCGCATTGCGCTCGCGGCGCAGGACATGCACCGCAAGCGACCCGGGTGCACGCCGGACGCGCGCCACTTCCGCCGCGCGCTGCGGGCGTTGCAGGTATTGCAACTGGATTTCGTCAATGTGCTGGTGCCCGCCCATTACCTCATCCTCTGGTCGCGCCTCGGCAGCTACGACCGGAGGCGCTTCGACCGCTTCGTTTACGGGCACGGCAACTACACGGAACAGTGGGCGCACGAGGCGTCCATCGTACCGAGTGACGCGTGGCCGTTGCTTGCACACCGCCGCGCCGCGTACGAGCCTTCAAGCCACAACCCGCTTCACAAACTCAGGAGCCGGGGCCGCTACCTCGACGCCGTCCTGCAGCAGGTGCAGAGCGACGGCGCGCTGACCGCGGCCGATCTGCCGCCTGTGCCGGGGCCGAAGCGCAAACCCGGCGACTGGCACCGCTCGATACCCCGTTGGGCGCTGGAATACCATTTCGCCCGTGGCGACCTCGCGGTTTCGCATCGCCTCGGCAATTTTCAGCGGGTTTACGATCTCCCGGAACGCCTTATCCCGCGACATCACCTGCATGCCGCGCTGGACAGGGAAACGGCGGATCGCGAGATGCTGCGGCGCGCGTCGGTGGCGCTGGGTGTTGCCACGCATCGCGACCTCGCCGACTATTTTCGCATGTCGCCCCGTGAGACGGCGCCGCGCATCGAGGAACTGGTCGAAGAGGGCGCGCTATCGCGCGTCGAGGTGGAAGACTGGCAGGAGCCGGGCTACCTGTCCGCCTCCGCGCGGCTGCCCCGCAGCATCGACGGGGCGTCGCTGTTGTCGCCATTCGATCCGGTCGTCTGGTACCGGCCGCGCGCGGAGCGCTTGTTCGATTTTCATTACCGCATCGAGATCTACGTGCCCGCTGCGAAGCGCAAGTGGGGCTACTATGTGCTGCCGTTCCGGCTCGGCGATCGTATCGTCGCCCGCGTGGACCTGAAGGCGGATCGCAAGCTCGGGCAGCTGCAGGTGCTGGCGGCTCACGAGGAACCCGGGGTGCCGGTTGCCGACGTCGCCGACGCCCTCGCGGCCGAACTCCGGGCATTGAGCGAGTGGCTCTCTCTTGACACTATTCGCGTAAGCCGCAAAGGCAGCCTTGCCCGTGCGCTGGCTGACGCTATTCAACATTGAAACGGGGAACATTGCATGTCCGTAAACAGTGTAATTGACCTTATGATCGAAACCAGGGCACGTGACCTCGGCGACTTCACAGTGCGCCGTGCTTTGCCGGACCGCCGCCGGCAACGGGTAGGGCCGTTCATCTTCTTCGATCATATGGGTCCCGCAGAATTCGAACCGGGCACGGGCGTCAACGTGCGTGCGCATCCGCACATCGGGCTCGCGACGATCACGTACCTGTTCGAGGGCGAGATGCTGCACCGTGACAGTCTCGGCTATGTACAGCCGATCCGTCCCGGTGCCGTCAACTGGATGACCGCGGGCAGGGGTATCGTGCACTCCGAGAAAGTAACGGAAGAAGTTCTCGCGAGCGGTCAGCGCCTGCACGGCCTGCAGACCTGGGTGGCGTTACCGGCGGGAGCCGAGGAAGTGGAGCCGTCGTTCGAGCATTACCCCGCCGAAGATATTCCGGCCGTCAGTGTGGACGGCGTGCAGATTTGCGTTGTTCTCGGTTCCGCGTTCGGCGTCTCGTCGCCCGTGTCGACCCGGAGCGAAACGCTGTACGTCGAAGCCGTTCTCGAGCCCGGCCAGTCGGTGGCCATTCCCGAGGCTGAAGAACTCGCCGTTTATGTCGTGGAGGGCAGCGTTGCCATCAACCGCGAAATCGTGGAGGCGGGCGTGCTGGCCGTTCTGCATGACGGCGCAAGAGGCACTGTGACCGCCGAATCGGCGGCCAGGGTCATGTTTGCCGGTGGTGATACCCTGGAAGGTGAGCGCTTCATCTGGTGGAACTTCGTGTCCAGTTCGCGAGAGCGCATCGAACAGGCAAAGAAAGACTGGCGCGAGCAGAGTTTCGACAGCGTGCCCGGAGAGACCGACTTTGTCCCGCTGCCCGTGCGCTAGTCGCCGCTTTCCATGCCGGCCTGTCTAAGTGCCGGAATTTTGTGTATTTTGCGTCAGTTCGTTTCGAAGGTAGCGGTTAAGGATGTCGAAAATCGCCTGGAGCCTGGCGTTCTTGTCGCTCGCGCTGTCGGCGTGCGCGGGGTCGGCGCCGCCACGGTTGACGCCTATCGGCGACGTGATTCCGGCGGGCGTGAGCCTCGAGGGGCGCTGGCAGTTGCGTGCCCGGACGGACGATGCGGAAAAGAGAATCCGCGAGGCCGAATACCGGTCAGGCGGCGGCCGGAGAGCTGCCGACGGACCATCGGTTTACGTATTTCTAAGGACCGGCGCCCGCCTCAAGATCACGCATACCGCCTACGCGCTGTTCGTGAGTTTCGACCGCTCGGTCGTCGAGGAATACCGATTCAGGGAGCATCGCCTCGTCAACGTGGGGCCCATCGAAGCGGATCGCGCGTCCGGCTGGGTGGACGACAAGTACGTCATCCAGACACTGGACCGGGAAGGCGCGCTGCTCGAAGAATCCTACGGGCTGGAGCCCGGCGGAGATGTGCTCATCAGGACCGTTTCGGTCGACTACGACAACGAGAAGCCCCTGTCCTTACGGCAGGTATACGATCGCGTGGAGTAAATTCGACGACCATGTTGCTCGTGATGCAGCCAGGCATCACGGGGGCGGGGTCAGGTCGCGAGCGCGGTGTAACTGTTGAGTTCCGCGCGCATCCTGAGTTTGCCCTTGCGATGCTGCTCGATGACGACCGGCAGAAAACCGAGTTCCTCCACGCACCACAAGGTAGTGACGCGCGAGGAATTTTCCGCCTGGTGCTGGATGCCAACCGCGGTGTAATCACCAGCCGGCGTACTGACCTGGCGTTCGCCGACATTGCGCACGACCAGCGTCTTGAATTCGTCGATATCGAAAAGAACATAGCGCTCGTCGGGGCCGCCGTTCTGCAGGTCGTGCATCAACTGGTACTGGATGGCGACGCGGTCGTGGACGATGCCGTCGAGCACTATACGAACGTCCTCGTCGTTGACCGTGCCCGATATCTCATTGGCCGACCAGTCGAAAGTCACTTCGGCGCGGGTCTCGTCGCTCGATAGCGAGTCCTCGGAGCGGTACCAGGTGGCCCGAACGCCATCGGCGGAGGGCGTGAATCGCGACTGTTCGTTGATTTCGCCGCTTTTCAATACGCTCGCAAGCCCGCTCGGCTCGATGACGTGGATTGCCTCGAAGCCGTCCGCAAGCGGGCGTAGCTCGGTCGTCAGGCGCCCGCTGAGCACGCTGATCTTGACTGTGTACTCGGCGGAATAAGGCGCCAACGCCTGTTCGGCCCGCACGGTTACGGTCGCTGCCGCCGCCATTAACGGCAGGCAGAACAGGGCGACGGGCAGTAGTCGTCGGAGTACCGGTGTTATCTTCAAGTCGAGTGTCCCTGGGGGTTGCCCAATGCTTGCTCACATTGTTCCATCAGGGACATGACTCTACGCTGAATGTTCAGCCTGTGTGGCTCGATTTCGTCAATTTTCACGTCCCTGGACACCAGGTAGGGTTCTCCCACGGCAACGACGACGCGTGCGAACGGCTTCGGAATCATGAAGTCGTCCCAGCGATTCAGGTACCAGGCGCGATCAGCGGCGCAGGCGACCGGTACCATCGGTACGCCGGCGATGCGCGCCATCAGCACGGTGCCCGATTTGAATTCGTATTTTGGCCCCCTGGGGCCGTCCGCGGTGGTAACGATCGAGTAACCCTTCCTGAGCATCTGCTGCTGGTCACGCAGCGCCAGCGCACCACTCTGGTTGGCCGAGCCGCGGATGACTTCCGCGCCCCAGGAACGTGCGATGCGCTCAGGCACTTCGCCGTCGACCGATCCGGAAATGAGAAAACACAGCTTGTAGTTACGGCGCAGCCAAGTCCGCATGTACGCGGAACAAACGACGTGGTGCTGGTGCCAGTAACAGGGTGCGGAAACCGTGTTCGACGAGAGCAGGGCATCGGCATGCTCCTTGCCGATCACCGGTTGGTAGCGATACGTCTTCAGCAACGCCCAGTTGATGAATCGCAGCAAGGGCAGACCGAGGAAATAGTAGACCCGCCGCGAGAGTGTCATACGGCGCATGGATGCTGTGCTGCGGCGCGACTCGACTGAATCGAAATCGACGGGTTTCTGCTCGTTCAATGGACTTTCCGAATACGGAACGTTTCCAGTTTGCAGTATCGGTCAAGCGCCGGTCAATGTAGAATGCGCCTGCTTTTCCGCAGGCCGGAGGCCTTCCCCCATCCGATGACTGATACCCGTTCAGCCGTTCGCAGACCGCCGGGCCCGCAGGATCAGGTCCACCTGGGTATCGATCCCGAAACACTCGACACCTTGTTGCGTGTCCGCGATGAGTACGGCGACATCGTGAGCATGCGGCGCCGTAACGGTCGGTTGGCGTACTTCATCAATGATCCGGTGGAAGTCCGGCGGATTCTCGTGCGCAGGCACGGCAAGTACGTGAAGGGGCCTGGGTTCGAGCGTGTGAAGATGCTGCTCGGCAACGGACTGATCGTCAGCGACGGCGACGTATGGCGACGCTCACGCACGATGATACAGCCGGCCTTCAGCCGACAGAACGTGCACCGGCTGATCAGGGTGATGGTGCAGTGCTGCGACACGCTTGCCGTGCGCTGGGCGGCCGCGGCGAAGAAGGGTGAAGCCATCAATATCACCGCGGAGACCAGCGACTTTGCGCTCGAACTGATCCTGATCAGTATCTTCGGAGACGACTACGAGTCGAAGATACTGTCGCGGGGAGAAAATCCGTTCGCATTCCTGGCAAGCGATTCCACACGAGACCTCAGCGTTGTCATGAAGGCTCGCAACCTCAGGCGCCTGCTGCTGGAAATCATCGAAGCGCGGCGCGACGCCGGTAATGCCGAGACCTACGATTTCCTGTCGATGTATATGCACGCAACCGACAAGCAGGGTGCGACGTTCACCGACGACGAGCTGCTCGACGAACTTATTACGCTCATCGTTGCGGGATTCGAAACATCGGCCAACACGCTGAACTGGGTCTGGTACCTGCTCGCCGGTCACCCGGACATCGAAGACGAAGTCGTCGAGGAGAGTCGCCGCACCATTCCCACCGTCTCAACCGTCAACGCGGAAGCCCTTGCGGACATGCAGTACACCCAGCAGGTGCTCGAAGAGACCTTGCGCCTGTATCCACCGGTGTGGCTGTTCACGCGTCGCTCGCGTGAAGACGACGAACTCGAAGGATTCGACGTGCCCGACGACACCGATATCTACCTCTCGCCGTTCATCCTGCATCGCACGGCGGCGTTCTGGCCGGACCCGGAGCGTTTCGATCCGGGCCGCTTCGCCGAAGGCAGGCTGGCGAAGAACGAGCGGCCGTATTTCCCGTTTTCACTGGGGCCGCGCCGCTGCCTTGGCGAGTATTTCTCGTTTCTCGAAATGAAAGTACACCTTGGCCTATTGCTGCCAAGATTCCGTATGATTCGGACCAATGACGAAGATCCCGGGCTGGAGCTGGCGGTGAACCTGCGTTCCGCGTCAGACATCTGGCTGCAACCCGCTGTAAGGACCGCATGAAACTTTACGCAACACTGACAGAGCTGCTCGAGGAAGCGCGCGGCAAAGATCGCGAGATACGCTTCATCGACGGTGAGACTGACGAGACCATCATTCGATTCGACGATCTGTGGGACCGCGCGCTCGCGCTCCTGGGTTCGTTGCAGGCGCGCGGTATGCAGTCTGGCGACGAGCTCGTCATCTTTTCGAAGTCCAATCTGAATTTCGTCGTCGCCTACTGGGCGGCGATGCTCGGCGGGATTGTGCCGGTGCCGGTGGCCGTCGGTATCAGCGACGAACATCGCTTCAAGCTGTTTCGAATCCTGACTCAGCTCGAGCGCGGCACGCTGTTCACCGAGATGGACCTGCTGCAACGACTGCTCGACTTCGCCAAGGCACAGGAGCTCGGCGACATCACGGCGATCCTCGAATCGCGATCGGTGTTGATTAGCGACGTCACGCCCGGCGACAGCGGTGACGTATACAGTGCGTCTCCGGACGACCTCGCATTCATCCAGTATTCCTCGGGCTCGACGAGCGACCCGAAGGGCGTGTGCCTGACTCACGCCAACCTGTGCGTCAACATACGCGCCATCGTCGAGGGCACGGGCTGGAACGAAGACGAGAAGAGCCTGAGCTGGATGCCGCTGACGCACGATATGGGCCTCATCGGTTACCACCTGAGCGTTCTGGCGGCCGGCATGAGTCATGCCGTCATGGACACGAACGTATTCGTTCGACGACCGCTGCTGTGGATGCAGAAGGCATCCGAACTACAAGCTACACAGCTCTGTTCCCCGAATTTCGGTTACAAACATTTCCTCAAGCTGTTCGAACGCAAAGGGCTTCCGGACGGCACCGACCTGTCGCACGTCAGGCTGATCCTGAACGGCGCCGAACCGATCTCGTACGATCTTTGCGAAGAGTTTCTCGACGCGCTGGAGCCATACGGACTCGCGCGCACGGCGATGTTCCCCGTTTACGGTCTCGCGGAGGCGACCGTCGGTGTTACCTTCGGCACGCCCGGTGATTTGTACTCGCGTGTCGTCATGCATCGCCACAGCCTGCGCATCGGCGAGCCCTACGAAGTCGCTGAGCCCGGCGACGCCGATGCCGTCAGTTTCGTCAAGGTTGGCACACCCATCCGGGATTGCGAGATGCGGCTTGCCGACGACGCCGACAAGGAGCTCGAGCCCGGCCGCGTCGGCAACATCCAGCTGCGCGGCGGGAACGTCACGGAGCGGGTCTACGGTGACGACACGGCTACGGCTGCGCTGTTCACGGAAGACGGCTGGCTGCGAACCGGTGATGTCGGCGTGGTTGTCGATGGTCAGCTCGTTATCACCGGGCGCCAGAAGGACATCATCATTGTCAACGGCCAGAACTACTATCCGCATGACATCGAGGAAATTGTGGCACAGGTCGACGGCCTGGATCTCGGCAAGGTCGTCGTTGCGGGTGCAACACCTTCGCGCGGCCAGACCGAAGAGCTGCTGGTATTCGTGCTCTATCGCCAGGACCTCGAATCGTTCCTGCCGATTGCGGAACAGGTCAGGGCGGTGATCGGCGAACACGCGGCTCTCGAGGTCGACCACGTGCTGCCGGTGCCGAAAATCCCGAAGACAACGAGCGGCAAGGTGCAGCGGATTCATCTTCTCAATGCTTACCTCGACGGCGAATACGAAGACGTCATTGCGAAACTCACGCCGCAAAGTGACGTGGCCGAAGACCTCGACGAGGACCCGCTGGTGGCTGAGCTGGAGGCGATTTGCCGGGAGTTTTCCAAGGATCGCAAGATCGGGCCGGACGACAATCTTTTTGAAGTCGGTGTAAGCTCCCTCACACTGACGGACATCGTCCTCGCCATCGACGAGAAATACCCGGGCAAGCTCGACATCAGCGACCTGTTCGATCATCCGACCTTGCGCGACATTGCCGAATTCATGAGGCGCTGAAAACCGCCCGTACGGGGATCCACACTATGACTTACTCACGTATCGCCGGCACGGGCAGCTATTTGCCCGAGAAAGTCCTGACGAATCACGACCTCGAGGAGATGATGGATACCTCGGACGACTGGATCCAGGAGCGCACCGGCATCAAGCGCCGGCACATCGCTGCCGATGGGGAAGCCACGTCGGATCTCGCGCTTGCGGCTGCCAACGAGGCGCTGGATATGGCCGGCATCGCTGCGGACGACATCAACCTCATCATCATCGCGACGACGACCCCGGACAAGGTTTTCCCGGGCGTTGCCTGCATCGTGCAGCGGCGCCTGGGCATCCGCGGCTGCGGTGCGTTCGACATCCAGGCGGCCTGCAGCGGTTTCGTATACGGGCTCGATCTTGCGGATCGCTATATTCGCACAGGCGCCGCAAAGAACGTGCTCGTCATCGGCGCGGAAACGCTGTCGCGCCTGACGAACTGGGAAGACCGTACAACGGCCGTGTTGTTCGGTGACGGCGCCGGCGCGGTCGTGCTGCAGGAGGCCGACGAACCCGGGATCCTGTCGACGCACATCCACGCGGACGGGCAGTACGAAGACCTGCTGCAGGTTCCGCAGGGCATCTCCAGCGGCTACGACGCGACCCGCGCGGGCGAGGCATTCATCCAGATGAACGGCAACGCGGTATTCCGCCGCGCCGTGGCAACCCTGGACTCGATCGCCCGGGAAACGCTGGAAAAGAACAACATCGACAAGCACGACCTCGACTGGTTCGTTCCGCACCAGGCGAATATGCGCATCATCTCGGCGGCCGCGAAAAAGCTCGACATGCCCATGGAACGGGTCATTGTTACCGTCGATGAGCACGCCAATACGTCGGCAGCCTCGATACCGCTTGCGCTCGATGTCGCCGTCCGCGACGGCCGCATCAAGCGCGGCGAGCTGTTGCTGTTCGAGGCCTTCGGTGCCGGTTTCACCTGGGGTTCCACGCTACTGCGATTCTGAAGGTGCCAGGAAGCTTGATGTCAAAGCTATACCCGGCTGTAGTTGCAACCGTACTGCTCCTGACGAGCGCTGTGTGGGCAGAGCCCCTGTCCATTGAGGACATTCGCAGTACGGTCGACAACAACGTCGATGACGCCATTTCACTCTATCGTGAATTTCTCGCCCTCCCGAACGATGCGTTGCATCCGGACGACATAGAAGCGCTTGTCGCCTGGATGGAACGGGCATTCGGCGAACGCGGTTTTCGGACACAACGAATTCCGACGAGCGGCAACCCGGCCCTGTTCGCAGAACGCCAGCATGATGAGGCGGCAAAAACGGTGCTCGTTTACTTGCAGGCGGACGGCCAGCCGGTCGATCCCTCGGCCTGGGCGCAGGCGGATCCGTTTGTGCCGGTGTTGAAGACCCGGGACGAGCAGGGCAACTGGCAACAAATTCCCTGGGAAGTCCTCGATGAACGGTTCGACCCGGACTGGCGCGTGTTCGCGCGCTCGGCATCGGACTCCAAGGGACCGATGACACAGTTCATGATGGCGGTCGAACTGCTCGACAAGCTCGACGCAGCGCCCTCGTATAACCTCAAGGTCATCGTCGATACGGAAGAAGAACTCGGTTCGCCGAACCTGGCGGCGGCCATCAGGGCGCACCGAGAGCTGCTGGCGGCGGATCTGCTGCTGATCTTCGATGGGCCGCCGCATGCGTCGAACCGGCCCACGGTTACTTTCGGTGCACGCGGCATCATGACTGCTACGCTCGTCGCCTACGGTCCGCGCGTCGCCCAGCACAGCGGTCACTACGGCAATTTTGTGCCGAACCCGGCGTTCGATCTCGCGCGTATCCTCGCGTCGCTTAAATCGCCCGACGGCGTCGTCAAGGTCCCCGGTTTCTACGACGGCGTGTCCCTGTCGGACGACGACAAGGAAGTCCTGTCGAGGGTGCCGGACGACGAGGAGCAGATTCTTGCCGATATGGGGCTCGTGCGTGCCGAGTCCGTCGCTCCGAGCCTGCAGGAAGCCATCCAGTATCCCTCCCTGAATATCCGCGGCATGTCGGCCGCCTGGGTCGGGGAGCAGGCAAGGACCATCATCCCGCCGACGGCGACGGCCGAACTCGACATTCGTCTCGTGACGGAGTCGGATCCGGAGCGCCTGATGGGATTGCTACGGGCGCACATCGAATCGCTCGGTTATACGGTGCTGGATCGTGCGCCGACCGGGGACCAACGGCGTCAATTCGATCGTGTCGTCAGCCTCGACCACGAGCTTAGCTATGGCGCGTTCCGCTCGGACATGGACTCTGCGGCCGGCAGGATGGCAAGGGCAGGGCTCGAGGCGCTGTACGGCGCGGAGCCGATCCTCATCCGGACGATGGGCGGGTCGATACCGATTGCGCCGATTATCGAGGCGCTGGATGTGCCCGCCGCGATCGTTCCGACCGTGAATATCGACAATAACCAGCACAGCCCGAACGAGAACCTGCGTCTCGGAAACTTCGTCGAAGGCATCGCCATGCTCATGGCGGTGCTCGGCCAGGCGCCCCCGTAACGCGCGCCCAGCCTGCGAGATGCAGGAATTGGACATAACATCGGAAAAAGACGATTCGGCGAAAATTTTGTGTGATCAGTTTCACACTTTGGGTCCCGGGCGGTATCTATACTGGTTTTCAGGCTGTCGCTATTTGCCGACAGCAGGAGACGGAAGACCGAAATGGACTGGGATTTCAAAGACGAGCCGATGTCCGCATCCAATGTGTCGCTGCGACTTGCAGAGATCCAGAAGCGATGCAGCGACCTGTTGAGCGAGCCGGATTCGCTTGACGAGCTGCAGCTCGAAGGCGACGAGACGGCGCCCGGCGACGAGGACGGCTTCAATCCATACAATCACGGCTAGCTTTTCCGGGCCCGCGCACGGCGCTCTCCTGAAGACGGCGTATCAGCCGTAATCGCCAGATCCAGCCTCCCACAATCAGTAACGCCGCGATCGGCAGCGCATTCAGCGTTTGCTGCAGAACAATGAAGTCGTAAAGGCCGTGCAGGCCGGCAGCGAGCAGGAATCCCCCGGCCATCGCACGCAGGATCGAATCGCCCCGGATACGCGCGCAGCCGATCGTGAACCCCCAGATCGATGCAAACAGTATGTGCACGACCGGCCCCGCGAAGCCGCGCG
>Ga0193948_1000039_pt1 | contig 19678 bp, 18 predicted proteins | sample FRT_12_MG_FD_161659 | JGI IMG/M metagenome (GOLD analysis project Ga0193948, IMG submission 161659) | Sediment microbial communities from the Broadkill River, Lewes, Delaware, United States - FRT_1-2_MG | ecosystem: Environmental > Aquatic > Freshwater > River > Sediment | place: USA: Delaware... | reverse complement strand
GCGCCGTCGGTGAGTGCCGCGACGGTGTAGCCGATGTCGCCCGCGCTCATGCCGATCTCGCTCGCGCGATCCCAGTCGGGACGCACTTCGACGAGTGGCTGCGCGAGCGTTAATGACGACGGGCTGGACTGGATTCGCGGATTGCCGAAAACCTCTTGCGCACGGCGGTACGTCGCCAGAGCGACGTCGTAAATGACCGCGAGGCTCGGACCGGAAATATCGAGATTGATGCTTCGTGTGCCGCCGTCGTTGCTCGTTATGATCGAACCGCGCGATGCGAAGGCGCGCATCCCCGGGTAGCTTTCATAAACAGCCGTAATGGCGTCCATCAACTCATCGATGTGTCCGTGGTCGACGGGCTCCGAGATGATCCGTACGCGGCCGGCGTTGATACTCAGGTTGAGGTACTTGATAGCCGGCACGTCCGTTTCGCCGCGCTCGAATTGCTGCGGGTCGTCGCCGACGAATTGCAGGAAATAATCCTGGATCTCGAGCCCGATCGCGGCCATGGTCTCGAGGTTGTAGCCGGGCGGTGCGCTCATGATCGCGAAGGTCTTTGGCTCCTCCCCTTCCGGCAGGTACTCGGCCGCCGGGGTCAGGAAAAAGATAACCGCGAAGCTCAGGACGACGGTCGTCGCGATGGTCGTTGTGCGGCGCCGTTGCGTGCTTATCAGCGCCCCGACCCGGCCGACCACCGCGTCGCGGAGCCCGGAGCCGGCAGGCTTGCCGGAGCCACCGAATTCCAGCCGGGCGCTGGCCGTCGGAATCAGGGCGATTGCCACCATCATCGATGCGAGGATCGACGCGGAGATTGCGATCGCGATGTCGGAATACAGCTGCCCTGCTTCCTCCACGATGAACAGCACGGGCGCGAACACGAGAATGGTGGTTAACGTCGACGCCAGCACCGCCGGCCAGACGTTGCGCACGCCTTCGACGGCCGACCGGAACCGGTCCAGGCCACGACGTCGCGCGAGCTCGATGCTTTCGATCACGACGATGCTGTTGTCGAGCGTCATGCCGATGGCAAACGCGATGCCGGCGAGGGAGATGACGTTGATCGTGCGCCCGGCGGCCAGCAGGCCCAGGAAGGCGGCGATCGTGCAGATCGGTATGCCGATGATGCCGACGGCCGTCGCACGTCCCGAACGCAGGAACAGGTACATGACCAGGGTCGCGAGAATGGCACCGAGCCCGAGGTTGAACCAGACATTGCGAACCGATGCCTCGACATAACCGGCGTCCTCCGCGATCAGGCCCATTTCCATACCGGCCGGCGCTAGAAGTTCCTCGTTGAGCCTGTCAACGGCGTCGAACATCGCGTACTTGATGTCGATGACGTTCGAGCCCGTCTCCCGGCTGACGGCAAGGAAAATGATCGGTTTGCCGTTGACGAAAGAGAGGCTGTCGATTTCGAAATGGTCGAGTTCGATGTCGGCGATGTCGGACAGGCGGATGGTGGCGTCCCCTCGCCTGTCAACGATGAGCTTTCCCAACTGGCCGATGTCTTCGAAGCGGCCCACGGTGCGCAGCAGGTAACGCCGCTTGCCGGAATCGATCTCGCCGCCGGACACGTCCTGGTTTCGGCGCCGGATTGCGTCCCGCACGGCCGTAATCGTGAGTCCGCGATCGGCCAGCCGCGACGGGTCCAGGAGTATGCGGATTTGCCGCTCCGCGCCGCCGCGAACCTGCACATCGGACACTCCCGGGACAGTCGACAGGCGCGTGCGCACGTTGTCTTCCATGAAGTCGCGCATCATGTCCATGTCGAGTTGCCGCGGATTGCCCGGCAGCGGCGACACGTAAAAGTACATGAATGAATTCGCCGAGAACGAACTCGCATACACGCGGGGTTCGTCGACATTGATCGGGTACGACGGCACCTGGTTGAGCGCGTTATTCACCTGGAGCCGGGTTTCAACGATATCGACGCCGAATGGAAAATCGAGTTCGATCGCGGCCGAACCGCTCGAGGCCGTCGCTTCGAGACGCTGCAGGTTCGGGATCGTGCGCAGGTACTCCTCCTGCTCGATGAGGATTTCTTTCTCGACGTCCTGCGGCGTGGCGCCGGGCCAGGAAGTGCGCACGGATATCGTGCGGACCTCGAGATCGGGAATCATCTGCACCGGGATTCGCAGCGCGGCCAGTACACCCAGCACCGTGAGAATCAGGGCCGCAACGGTCATCAGCAGTCCGTTGCGGACGATTAGCTCGAAGAGTCCGTTGTCGCCTTCCGCCCTGCTCACTTCAGTATCACGGCCTCGCCATCACGCAGCGCTTCGTTGCCGCGCGTAACGATGTCGAGGCCGGCCCCGAGTCCGCTCTTGATTTCCACGAGGCCGTCGAATTCGAGCCCGGCCTGCACGCGTTTTTCGTGCACGATCGCGTTGCCCTCCTCTCTCTCGACGACCCAGACCGTTTTGCGGCCATCCGGGTACATCAACACTGCGTCCCGGGGAACGACCACCGCTTCACGGCCGGTATCAACCCGGATCGCCGCACGGGCCGACATGCCCGGCGTCACCGGCAGCCTGTGTTGCGTATCCGCGAGCACGCGCAGGAGGAATGTTCTTGCGCCCGGGTCTTTGACCGGGACGATCGCCTGGACGTGGCCGGGTACGATCTCATCCGGCACGGCGTCGAGCGTCAGGTCGACCCGCGTATCCGTACCGAGCCTGGCGTAATAGATTTGCGGCACGCGAAAATCGAACCGCAGCCCCTCGGTGGCCACGAGTTCGACGAGGCCGTCGCCGGGATTCACCCACTCGCCGACCTGTGCAAGCCTCCGGCTTACCACACCGGTGAACGGCGCACGGACTTCGTGGCGGCGTACGACCGAATCCTGTTGCCGCGCTGCGGCCGCGGCTGCTTCCAGCGCTGCATTGTTACGCGTTACTTCGGCACGCAGTGACTTGATTTCCGTCTCCGCGATACCACGCTGCGGCCCGACGTCCTCGGCTTCCGCAAGCCGGCGTTTTGCATCATCGAGTGCGATGCGTGCCTGGGTTTCTTCCGCGATCGATCGCTCCAGCGTCAGGCGCGCAAGCTCGCTGTCCAGCGTGACGAGAATCGAACCCTTTTCGACGCGATCCCCGGCATCGACGTGCGTCTCTTCCACCAGTCCGCCGATGGACGGCGATAGTATGGCCGATTGCGGTGACGTGACCGTGCCGCTGACGTTGACGAGCTGCACGACCGGCCGCTGCTCCGATCTGGCGACTTCGACGGGCGATGCGGCGAACGCGGCCGGCGACGTACAGACACAGACCAAAAGGCCTGCATGAATGGCTTGAATGACTCGCTTCATGATCCGGCGAAGTGTCGCCTCGCGCGCGGCAAAGCGCAACTGAATCTGCGGCCGCGTGTCCCCAAAGGGGCCGTTTCGGCGTCGATTTGTTGTGCGCTGGCGATGTCAGGTTAGCGCTCTCCGGGAAGCAGTTCGCCGCCCGCATTCTTTTGGGAAGGACGGAATGCGTCGACGACATAAACGGCTGCGACCCCGTAAAGCGTGGCCAGCGCAAACATTACGAGCCGCGACCAGAATGCCGTATCAGCGCTGCTGCCGCCGGCCGTATCCATGACCGCGGGCGCAAGAATGACGATCATCGTCAGGTAAGCGTATGACCAGGTGCCGGCTTCGGCATGCATTCCCTTACCCTGGAAGATCCGTGGGCCGAAGATCAGGCCGGCAAGCGCAATCAGTAGCGTATAAATGATAAGCGTCGGGGCGACGCTCAGAATGTTCCAGCCGATTATGGCGCCGGCGCCGCCAATAATCGTGGACATGATCAGAGAGCGTCCGGCGAGACGCGCGCCTTCGTTCGTCGCCTGCTGGCCCATTGAAGCAACCTTGATCATCACCGGCACGTACGACATGCTGGCGCCCGAAAGCATGAACCAGAAAGCGATCGGGAACACGATCACGAACGAACGAAATGCGCTCCAGCGGGCTTCGGCGAGTTCCGGCTTGGCGCTGCCCGGCGGCCTGTCTGGCACCGGGAATCCGCCGGCCATCGAGTCCGGCAATAACGCATGGGCTATCCAGACGAACACGATACCAATCACGGCGTTCATGATGAGGCCATTGATCAGCATCAGGGTTGCGTCAACGCTCACGGATCCGACCGCTGTGCTGAGCGCTATGCCCATCGTAATGAAGGTGCCGAGCACCGCAGAACCGCCCCTGGCCGTGAAGTAGAAGCTCCAGTACAGCGCGAGTACCAGCAGTAGCAGGCCGACCAACTGGTAATCGAGCAACCACGGTAATAGCAACAGGCCCGCATACATCGACAGAGTCATAGCCGCAAGAAACTTGATGCCCTGCTCGAGCTTCAGCGCCGGCAACGGCAATGCGAGGATGAACAAGGTCATTACGGGCGCGATGAACGAGAGGCCCCAGCCGACGGCCTGCGATACCCACAGGGACAAAGCTGTCCCGGCCGCGAGCCGCAAGATTCGAACGTGGGCGATCTCCATGGCCGGGTCTTAGCGGATATAGGTAAGAATGCTGAGCAGGCGCATCTTGACCCACGCGATCGAGTTGAACAGGAAGCCGCCACTGGTATAGACGACGACGGAGGCCTGTGCGCCCACGCGTATCCCCCGGCGGTCCTCCGCGTTTGGCAGTTCGAAATCAACGAGGACCGAAAACCGCTGCGAATCGCGCAGCCATTGGCGGTCATTGCTGATGGTCGGCAGGCTGCCGAGCGGTGCCGATTCTACGTTGACGCCGAAGCCGGTGGTTCGGATGCTGCCTTTGACAACCGTGCCTGGCAGCGCGTCGAACACGATTTCCACATCGTCACCCGGCTTGATGTTACCGAGGTTGTTCTCGGTGAAGTCGGCCTGCACCCAGATGTCGTGCGAGGCGAGGAAGGTCATCAGCGGTGCGCCAGCCTGCGCAAAATTACCGCGATCCACGCGCACGTCCGTCACTACGCCGTCATCCGGCGCGATGACCGATGTCCTTAACAGGTCGAGTCGGGCCTGCTCCAGGCCGGCCTGGGCCTGCAGTATTCGGAAATTCTGTTCCCCCGTTTCGCCCAGGTCCTGGCGGGCTCGTTCCAGGTTGGCCTTGGCCGCCTGCACCGACGCCTTCGCGGCCGTGTACGATGCTTCCGCCATCTCGACACGCCGGTCGGAGATGGCACCGGGGTCCTCTTCCTTGATGCGACGCAACCGGACCACGTCCTGTTCCGCACGCACCAGGTTCGCTTCTGCTGACACGACCTGTGCTTTGGCGGCGTCGATATTCGCCGTCGACGCACCGGTCGCCTGCCTGGCTGACTGCAGGTTGGCCTCCGCGGTTTCGACCCCGAGTTCGTAGCGTTCCGGGTCGACCTTGAACAGCAGATCACCGGCCTCGACCAGCTGGTTGCTCTTCACCGCGACGTCGGTGACGGTTCCGGAAACCTCGGGTGCAATGGGCACGACGAGCGCGTTGACACGTGCCTGCGTCGTATAGGGCGTAACTCGATCGGCGACGATGTAATAGATCAATAGCACACCGCAGAGCGCGAGGATGATCAGGGTCCACCTGCGCACCGGGTCGGTCGACGACTTCGCGGCCGGGGCTTCGGGATTCTCAGTGCTTTCGTTGCTGGTTTCGTCGGTCATCTGCTTCTCTTATTGTCGCGCCGGAGGGTTGTCGAGTACGTCTCCCCAGTTCGTCCGCTCCTGCATCTGCTCGCGGGTATCCTCGTCGATATATGCCTGTTCTCCGCTCAGCTGCCATCCGCCGCCCAGGCCGCGGTACAGCGCCACGAAACTCCGCATTACGTTACCCCGGTTTGTCGCATAGCGTTGCTGTTGTCCGAACAACGCCTGCTGCGCCTGCAGTACCCGCTGGTAATCGGCAAAACCTTCCTGGTAGCGAAGCAGCGACAGTTCTGCGGATCGCCGCGCCGCGCTAACGCCCTCAGCCAGGATGAGAGCCTGCTTGCGGGCACCGTCCAGCGCCACAATCGCGTCCTCGACTTCGCGTGATGCCTGGATGACGGTCTCGCGATAGGCGATCAGTGCCTGCTGCAGGCGCGCATCTTCCACCCTGACGTTGTTGCGGATCCGGCCGTAGTTGAAAAAGGGCCATACGAACGCCGGTCCAATCGAGTAGCCGATGCTGTCGGAGCTGAAGAGCTGCTCTACTCCGCTCTCTCCGGAACTCGTAGACGAACTTCCCTCGGCGGTTGATACGCCGAGCTGGCCCGCCAGCGTGAAGCTGGGATAAAGGTCCGCCTGCGCCACGCCCACGAGCGCGTTCTGGGCAAGGGCCTGCAACTCGGCCCGCCGGACGTCCGGCCGCTGCCGCAGCAGGTTGGCGGGAATCCCCACGGCAACCGTGCCGGGAATCTCGGGCAGCTTGCCCTCGCCTCCCAGAATACTGTCGGCTTGCCCCGGATTGCGACCCAGCAGCACGGCAAGCGCGTTCTTCAGCTGGCGCAGCGTGGTCTCGAGGTCCGGAATGACGGCCGCCGTTCCGAGCAACTGGGTCTTCGCCTGCAACGCATCCAGTTCCGAGCTCGAGCCATTGCGATAAAGCACTTCGGCAATCTCGTAGCTGCGCTCCTGGATCGTGTAACTGTCTCTTGCCAGGCGAAGCTGCTCCTCGGTCGCGCGAATCAGGGCGTAGACATCCGCTACCTGCGCGGTAAGCAGCACCATCGCTTCATCGTAACTTGCGATCGAAGCCAGCAGACCGGCATCGGACGCCTCGATCCCGCGCCGGAAGCGTCCCCAGAAGTCGATTTCCCACACGACGCTGGCGCCGAGGTTGAATTCCGTGAAGTTCGTGTCAGTCGTGCCGGTATTGGGTGTTGTTTCGCTCACTCCGACCGCCGCGGCATTGCCCGCAAGAACCTGCTGCTGCGGATACTTCGAGCCCACCGCTATATTCAGGCGCGCCTGAGACTCGAGCACGCGAAGACCGGCGATCTCGAGTGTGTTGTTCTCCCGGCGCGCTGTTGCAATCAGTTCGTCGAGAACCGGGTCCTCGAGCACACGCCACCATTCCACGAGCTGCGCCGCGTCCGTTTCGAAGGCTTCCAGTTCGGCATCGAGCCAGCCGGGGTTGACGGGCACCTCCGGCCGCACGAAGTCCGGCCCCACAGGAGCGCATGCCGCCAGCATTGCCGCAACGAGGGGCAGCAGCAGCCCGGTGCGGCTGCGTGCCCGCATGCTAGCTCGATTCGGGCGTGGGCTCACGAGCATCCGGCGCCATCCATGCGACCAGTAGTTCGTAGCCGAGCGCCAGGACCACCGCACCGATGAACAACCCGACGATGCCCGACATGATCGCGCCGCCGATGGCGCCGATCAGGATCACCAGCATGGGCGTGTCGAGGCCGCGACCGAGCAGAATGGGCTTCAGGATCCCGTCGAGAAAACTGACGACGAACGAAGATACCAGGAAGACCGTCGCGGGAACCGGGTCCGCCACCGAGAAATACCAGAAGGCGATTGGACCGAGCACCAGGATTGGCGGCAGCTGGATGATCGCGACGACCAGCACGGCACCGGCCCAGATGCCCGCCATCGGAATGCCCGCCACCATCAGCACCACGGCCGCGGCCAGCCCCTGGATTACCGCGACGCCGAGCACGCCCTTGACCACGCTGCGAATGGTCGAGATCGACATGTCGGTGAAACGCTTGCCGTTCGCGGTGCCGACGAGACTGGTCATGATTTCACGTGTTGTGCCGTAGCCCCCCTTCGACTGCATCAGCAGCGCGCCCGCAATGATCATCGACAGGACGAACTGCAGAACACCGACGATCGTGCCAGTAGCGAAGTTGAATACGCGTTGTCCGAGTGCGCGGAGCTGCTCCTCGTACTGCATGGCCGTGTCCTGCAGATTCGCGGCCGCTTCGGACCAGATCTCGTAGGTTTTTTCGCCAATGACCGGCCAGTCCTCGACGCCCGGGTTCGGCGGAGGCACGGTCAGCGTACCAGCGCGGAGATCCTGGCCCAGCGTCTTCAACCCGCCGAACGTCGATTCGCCGAGCGTCCAGGTGGGCACCAGGATGATCGCGAGACCGATCAGGACAAAAATCGTTGCGGAGGTCTTCTCGCGGCCTTTGAGTTTTGCCGTGAGAGACACGTGCAACGGGTAAACCGCCACCGCGATGATGATCGCCCAGACCACGATGCCGATGAATGGCTTCACGATGTTGAAACACCAAAACAGGAGCACGAGCAATGCGCCGATCTGCAGGAAAGAAGCCATCGCATTGGCGAGGAATTTCTGGTCGACCTTCGAACTGTCTGCGCTTGTCATCAGCGTCTCCCGGTTCTTGAATTCTGTGAGGCGGCCTCGGTGTCCCTGTGAGCGAAGCCTTTCCATGATTTCTGCACGACCGCAAACATCAGCGCCGTGGACCAGCCAACCAGCAGGATGCCGTTCAGCGCCTGTATGCCGCTGAGCAAGCGCCAGCCCTCACTCAGGGTGATATCCCCGTAGCCCAGCGTCGTAAACGTGACAAACGAGAAATAGACCGCCGTTTCGAGATCGGCAAGTTCGCCGACCGGCACCAGCGCCTTGTAGACGCCAGCCCAAACCACGATTTCGAGCGCATGAAGCACGACGAGCACTATCGCCGCCTGGGTCAGTGCGAGTAAGGTGTTCCGCGACCCCCACCGGCCGCTCTCGTCGAGAAATCGTCCGGCCAGATAGCGCACCAGGTAGGTCGTACCCAGTGCATGGATCACGACCGTTATCGCGACGAGCACCGCGCCAATAAGACTCAGTTTCAGCACGTGTGCCGTCCGGGAGCGATCGTCATAGGGTCCCCTTTGTTCTTGGCGTTATACGGAGATGGCCGGCGAACATTCTAGCGCCATCCGTTATGCTTGTCCCATGCTCATACGGTGGCTGCCACTTTTTATCGGCCTGGTGCCGCTCATCGGCGTCCACACCGCTTACCTGATCGCGGTCGACTACGGCTACCTGCAGCTCTGTATCCCTTACGTGGACGGCTGTACCTCAATCAGCGGCACAGGCCGCTACCCGCCCGCGAGCTTCCTGTTCAAGGCCGTTGAAATGGCCATGGCGGTGGCGCTCCCGGTCTTCTGGTATTTCTCCGTCAAGTGGCTGAAAGCGCTGAATCCTGGCTGGCACAGTCACGCCGTCTGGTCGATATTCGTCAGCGGCGGGATTGGTGCGCTGGCCCTGATCGTCTACGTCACGTTCCTGGGAACCACGGAACCGTTTTACGAGTTCATGCGCCGATTCGGTATCTACTTTTACTTCCTCGGCACGGTATTCGCGCAGCTGTTCCTGGCCGTGTCGTTTCACGGAATCTGCAAGGGCCTCCGTGACCGCGCCCTGAGCCGGATGGCAACCATGATGCTCGTCCTGTGCCTGATGCCGTTCGCCCTGGGGATTCTGAATCTCGTCCAGAAATCGGTTTTGCCCGACGCTACCGCCGACGCGCTGGAAAACAGCATCGAGTGGATCGCATCGCTGATGATGCAGGCGTATTTCTTCGTGGTGTTTGTTGCGTGGCGGCGGACAAGTCTCGCCGTAGCGGTGAGCACGGCCCTTCCGCGGAAAGACCGGTAAGCCCGTTCAGGGTGCGCTCTTGGTGGCTCCGGCCGCCTTCAGGTCGTCGTCGTCATCGGCATCGGGGGCGATTGAATAGTCGAGGACACCGGTCGCGATCATGTCTGTCGATGCCTGGGCGACAGAGAGCTCGGTTTCGACTTCGCGGAGCTTGGCTTCCGAACGAACGCTCTGCTCTGCGCGATCCGATAACTCGGCCCGCAACTCCCGCGTCTTCATTACCGATTCCCGGAGGTCTTTCTTGATTTCCTCTACCCGACGCTGCTGGTGGCTGATGACCTTGTCCCGCTTCTCGATATCGGTATTCGCTGCTTCGAGATCCTTCTCCAGCTGCTCGGCGCTTTCCTTGACCTGCCCCAACTCGCTCTGGGCGATTCGCAGTTCGGCCTCCATCGACCGGATGCGATCGTCACGTGGATCGCGCTTCTTGGTGCGGGTCACCGACCCCATTCTCGAACTTATCGATGCCAGAACCCACCCGAGCAGGAAGGCGCCCACGGTCATGAGGATCAGGTTCTGCGGAAGTTCGACAAACATCGACCTATGATCATTCGCTTTTGGGAATTAGAAAAGGACGGAGTTCTCAATATGTACAGGGGCAGAGCCCGGCCGGTTATCCCTTTCATGGCCGATTGTCACTATAGTTGTTGAATGAAAATTCTTTATAAACAGTTATTTATTGCTTTTTATTCAGGTAAATACGCACTATCGCCGGCACCAGTACATCGCTCCCTCGCCGTCGAGGAATGCCTCGGCATTATAACCCTCCAGCATCGCCAGCGTACTCAGCATGCCGGCCTCGGTGCAGGTGTCCGCGGCCACCGTCACGGACCGGGGCGCTCTTTCGACGGGCCAGCCGCTCCGCGGGTCGAGGATGTGGCTGTAGCGTATACCGTCTTTCTGGAGATAGCGCCGTGAGTCGCCGCTCGTTGCGAGCGCACCCGTGGCAATTTCCAGTACGGTTTCGTTGCACTCGTTGTTTGCAGCCGACACCGGCTCGATACCGACTCGCCATGCCTGCCGTTGTCGGGGAGCGCGGGTGACCGCGAGGTCGCCGCCGAAATTCACCAGCGCGCTACAGGTCCCGGCTTCCCGCAACCTGCCCGCTACCCGGTCGACAGCGTATTCCTTGCCAATTCCGCCAAGGTCGATCTCCATTCCCGCCTGCAGCGTCAAAACCGGCCGCCGCCAGGTCACCCTGTCCCAGCCAACCCGCTGCAGGACATCTTTGACCGCCTGTGGATCCGGAAGCCCGTCGCCACCGTCGAATGTCCAGACCTCGCGCAGCACGCCCGAGGTGATATCGAATCGACCCTTGCTCAGGGTATGGAGCGTGTCCGCGAAATCGAGCAGCGAGGCAGTCTCGTCGTCGACCGTAATCGCATTACCCCGGGCCGAGTTCATGCGTGCCACGATGTTCCCCGCAAGGTAGCGGCTGAACTTGTCCTCGATACGCCAGGCCTCGCCGGCAGCCAGCTTTGTGAGGCGGGCAGCCTCGGCGCGGTCATCCGACTCGATGAGAATCTCGCACGGGCTGGCCATGGCATCGAAGTGCCCGACGAGGCAGTCCTGCCCTGCCTCGACCGAGACCTGACGCACCGGACGCCGCTCCATCAGGGCTGATTACCTCGAAAAGCGGTAGCTGAATTGCAGGATGATGGCGTCGAGATCCGGATAGGTTTCCCTGCCGACCTGGTTGCCGATGAGCAGATCACCGGGGATCGAACCGGTCTGGCGGTAGAGCTCTGCACGGATGCTCATCTCGTTGCCGCCTCTCGTCGTCCAGCCGTACTTCAGACCGGCGGTGACTGCGTCGAAATTGCCGAGGCGGTAATCCGACGAGGCAAAAGCCGGGAGCTCGGTCCCGTCAACCAGGCTGATCGTGTAGAAATCGGCCTCCGACTGCGTATAGAAGCGCAAGTGGGGTTCCACGTAACTCCTTTCGCCGACCGGCCAGCGCAATCGCAGATCCACGGTATGCGAGTCGATCTCCCAGTCGTCGGTCATGTAGCGGTACGACGCATCCAGCACCTTGCCGCCCATGTAGTACTTTGCCTGCGTGTAGAGGCTGTGTTTCGTTCGGTCGTCGGGCCGGCTCTCGAAACGGAACTCGTGCGACGGACCCTCGACGCCGGGTGGAGGCACGCGGGTTATCGTGTCGCCGGTGGTCCCGTCAACGACGCTCAGGATCTTGTAAGGGTCTGTCAGGTAGCCACTCGAATTGCTGAACGAGTAGTTTAGCTGCACGAGCAGACGGCGTGAGATCACCTGGGTGACACCGAATACGGCGTCGATCACGTCCTTGGATTCGCCGCCCGTCTTGTTACCGGTGCCGCCGACATCCAGCATCGGCGCGAACGGCACGGGCGTACCACCGACCGGGTCCCAGGTGTCGTGGGCGATGGCGAGACCGGCCGATACGGTCGTATTGCGCTGGTTGAAGTCGCGCGACAGGCTGCCGTTGAGGCCGATATGCGTGTAGTCGTACTCGAAAGAGCCGCTAAGGCCCACGCTGGTCTTCCACAGACGTCCAAGCGGCTGTTCCCAGCCGACACTGAGGGCTGCGCGTGTGTCCTTGAAAGTATCGTCGAGCGGCAGTTCATTGGCCGGGATCGTGTAGACCGAGCTGCCGGAAGGCCGGGTAAACGTCTGCGGTACTCCCTGTCGGATGGCGCCATTGGGCGTCGCACCTGTCAGGGTATCCACCGTCAGCCCCAGGCTAAGGGCGCGGTCATCAACGAAGTAGCGCTTGCCGAGTATGTTGAGGCTCAGGTCCTGAACCCGGTCGTTGTCCTCGCCGTAATACAAGAGCGCCGTGTTAAAGTCCCAGCCCGGGTCCTCCTGCGCCTGTACCGGCGCGATCGGGGCGGCACCCAGAAGGCTGCAGGTCGCCGCCGCAAGCGCAGCTGACACCGAGGTTTGTTTCCGTTCCGTCATGCCGGCTCTCTCAGTTACAGCCACAACCGCCGCCGCCGAATCCGCGGCCGCCGCTGGAGGCTTCCTTGCTGAAATAGATGTGATCGTCGATGGCAGCCTCCACGGGGTCCGTCGTAAGCTGCATTTCCTCCTTCGCGAGGATATCGCGCTCCCAGGGTTCGACGCCCATGGACGAGCATCCGCTCGCCAGCACAACCAGCACCGCGATACCGAAACCGGTGACGTTTCGTTTAATCATCGTTTGTCTCCGATTCCTGCAATGCGTCGATGATCAGGGCTTCGTACTCATCCTGCTGTGTGACCTTGAATCCCATGTGCTTCGCGGCAATACGCCCGTCGCGGCCGATCACGTAGGAACTCGGCATGGCGACGACCTCGAACTGCCTGGCCAGCTCCTTGGTCTCGTCGTAAATGATGGCGAACCTCGCCGGGTATTCCTCGAGAAATTTCGCCGCATCGCCCCGCTCCATGTCCAGGTTGACCCCGACGATGACGAGGCCCTGCTCCGCATACTTGTCGTGCATTGCATTGAGCCAGGGGAACGACCGCCGGCACGGCACGCACCAGGATGCCCAGAAATCGAGTACCACAACTTTGCCCGCGAATTGGCCGGCGTCGAAGGCCTCGGCCGCCGGAGCCTGCGCCCATGGCAGGAACGTAAGGTGCACCACGGCCAATGCAGCGAGCCAGGCCCGCATCTTTCCGTGCTTTGGCAAATAAAGCGTCATTCAGAATCCGTTTTGTGACCAGTGACTGGAACCTGCAGCACTGCTGCATTGGCCGTTAGACGGCGGTCTGGCAATTTTCCTTCGCGGGATCGTGCTGATCGCGCCATTTTCATCGCGACAGCAGCTCGCAGACCTTGTCCGGGAAGTCGGTAAAAAGGCCGTCGACACCGAGGTCCGCGCAGAAGTACCGGACCATATCGCCGAAATCCCCGAATCCCGGGGCCAGGTCGTCAACTCTGAACGTGTAGGGATGAACGAGCAGCCCGGCACTGTGCGCCCGTTCTACGAGCCCCGTGGAGCGCGGCGGACTCCCGTCCGCACCCGGTGTATAGAGCTTGTTGACCCACGGGCCAATTGCATCCGCTATCCGCGCAAGCTCCGCCAGCCCCGGTTCGCTGCTCACCCAATCGTAGTCGGTGCCGGCCTCACCCCAGCTGTTGTCCCCGATAAGCTGCACGAGCCGCATCCGGCAGCCGAGCTCACGGCGCAGCCTGCGCACCTCCTCCATATCGAAACACTGCACGAACACCGGGTCGTCGGGGCCCTCGTAGCCATACGCCGCCAGCACCTCCAGCATTGCGCCGGAGAGGTCGATACCCTGATCCCTGTGCCACGCCGGCCGCTTGATTTCCGGGTAGACGCCGGTGGTCCCGCCCGTGGCCCGGTTCAGTCCGGTGACAAACTCGAGTTCTTCGGCCAGCGTGTGCACCCTGAAACGGCCACGCCCGGCCGGAAAACGATCCGGGTAGACGGGCAGCCCGTCGGCATCGACGCGCTCCGTCACCTTGAGCGCGCGGATCTCGACCAGGTCGAAGTCGCGCACGTAGTAGCGGCCGTCATCGCGGCCCCGCCCCGGGAAGCGTTCGGCCACGTCCGTTACGCGGTCGAGATGAATGTCGTGCAGCACGACGAGCTCGTCGTCTCGCGTGGCAACCACGTCCTGCTCGAGGAAATCCGCACCCATCGCGTAGGCCAGGGCCTTGGCCGGTAGGGTGTGCTCGGGCAGGTACCCGGAGGCGCCGCGGTGTGCGATGATGACCGGCATGAGTTAAACAGCTTTAAAAACGTCTTATAAGGTTATGTTTTTTCATCAATTTCGCCGTCTGCATCCCAGCCCGGGAAGTCGATGGTCTCCCATCGGGCAGTGTCTTCGCCGCGAGCCTGCCGTTTCAGGGCGTCCACGATTTCCCGGTCGTTCCACTCGATATGCTCCTTCACCCGGTCGGCTACCGCCTGCGGCGTCTCGAGCAGGCCGCCGAATGGCCGTATGGCGATCATCGGTTTCGAATTTACGTCCGCTGCGTCCATCAGGAAACGTGCCAGGCTCTCTTTGTCCTCGTAGAGGCTGGGCAATACAATGACCGCCTCCGACTCTTTAATCTGGGCGATGAGTTCTTCCTTGATGGCCTCGATGCCCCCCGATTCCGGCACGTTGTCGGGTTTGCTGACGTTGAGGTAAAAGAAGCGATCGACGCTCTCGAGGAACTCGAACACACGCAGGTAGTCATCCGTTTCCTGGAACGCATGGGTTACGAACACCCGTATGGGATTGCTCTCGGACACGATTGCCTCCGCTGATACGACGGTAGTGAAGATTCTAGCCAATTCGAACGCTCATCGTGCGACCGCGATCACGTCTGCAGGATTCTGTTTCCATGCCTGCGGCGTTTCGGTATCGTAGCCACGCGCATGCGACTCCTTCTCTACAACATTCGATACGCCGTCGGCGGCGGGGCGAGCATGCACATGCCGTTGCCCGGGGCCGGCTACGTGCTGGGCAATCAAAGCGTGCTCCCGGAGATCACCCGTTTCATGAAGGACGTGGATCCCGACATCGTGGGACTCATCGAGGTCGATACCGGTTCGATCCGGAGCCGCATGGTCAACCAGGCGGAGAAGATTGCCGGCGACCTGCGGATGAATACGTCTTACGAAACCAAGTACGGGTCCAAATCGTTTAACCAGATGCTGCCCATCGTGCGCAAGCAGGGCAACGCCTTCATGGCGGCCCAGAGGGTTCACGGCGAGAAATTTCATTATTTCGACACCGGCATCAAGCGCCTGATCATCGAACTCGAGATGGAGCATTTCGCCGTATTCCTCGTGCACCTGTCGCTGAAGTACCGCCATCGGCACCTGCAGCTGCGGCGCCTGTACGACCTGATCGAGGTGACCGAGAAACCGGTGATCGTTGCCGGTGATTTCAATACATTCTGGGGCGAAAACGAGATCTACCTGTTCATGCGGGCGGCCGGACTGAAATCCGCGAACGTGGAAGGACTGCCGACCTATCCGAGCCGGGCGCCGCGTAAGGAACTCGACTTCGTGCTTTACCAGGACGGCATCACGGTAAACAGTTTCGAGATTCCCGACGTAAGGCTCTCGGATCACCTGCCCCTTATCTGCGACTTCGAGGTAAGCAATCCATCATGACGCTGAAACACTGGACATCGGAAACCGGCGACGACGGTATCGCCTGGCTGTGCATCGACAAGGCGGACGGCGGCGCCAACGTGCTGTCCGGCGAAGTACTCGAAGAGCTTCACCGACTCATCGAGCCGATGGCCAAACAGCCGCCGCGAGGCGTCGTTGTCTATTCGGGCAAGAGCAATGGCTTCGTGATGGGCGCAGACATCAACGAATTCACGAAGATCGAGAACCCGGAGCAGGCGTATGACCTGATCCGGCTCGGGCAGCAGGTCCTCGATCAGCTGGAGGCCCTGCCCTGTCCGACCGTGGCCGCCATCAACGGCTTCGCGCTGGGCGGCGGACTCGAGCTGGCCATGGCCTGCGACTATCGCGTTGCGCTCGAGACCGACAAACGCATTCTGGGCCTGCCCGAGGTGCAGCTCGGCATCCACCCGGGATTCGGCGGCACGGTCCGGGCCGTCCGGATCGCCGGTGTACGCCCAGCCATGCAGCTGATGCTCACGGGCAAGCCCATCAACGTCAGCAAGGCACGCAAGATCGGTCTCGTCGACAGGGTCAGCAGCGCGGACGGGTGGCGATCCGCGGCGCAGGAGCTGATTGCCGCCAGGCCGCCGCTGAAGAAGGCACCGCTCGTCGAGCGACTCCTGAGCCTGCCCGTGGTCAGGCCGTTCATCCGCAACGTGCTCATCAAGCAGGTCGCGGGCAAGGCGCGCAAGGAACATTACCCTGCGCCCTACGCGATTATCGATCTATGGTCCCGTCACGGCGCGTCGACGCGCACGGGCTACGAGGCCGAGGCGCGCTCCATCGCCGAGCTCATGTGCACGAGCACATCGCGCAATCTGGTGCGAGTCTTTTTCCTGCAGAACAAGCTCAAGGGTCAGGGCGGCAAGTCGGCCGCAAAAATTAACCACGTGCACGTGGTCGGCGCGGGCGTCATGGGCGGCGACATTGCTGCATGGTGTGCCCTGCGCGGGCATACCGTGACGCTGCAGGATCGCGAGCAGCAATACATCGACCCGGCCATGGAACGCGCGGGGAAGCTGTTCGAAAAACGCATCCGTAACGAAACCGATCGCGCCGCCGCTACCGAGCGGCTGCAATCCGACGTCGAAGGCGCCGGTGTGGCGAGAGCCGACCTCGTCATCGAGGCCATTTTCGAGAACCTCGAGGCGAAGCAAGCCCTGTACAAGTCGCTGCAAGAGAAGATGCCGGCGGGGGCGCTGCTCGCCACCAATACGTCGAGCATTCGTCTCGAGGACCTGCGCGTCGGCCTGGACGCACCACAGCGTTTCATCGGCCTGCACTTTTTCAATCCGGTGGCACAGTTGCCGCTCGTCGAGGTCATTCGCTGCGAGGACACCGAACAGGAAGCCCTCGACATCGGCTTCAGCTTCGTCAAGGGCATCGGCAAGCTGCCGCTCGAATGCATGAGTTCGCCGGGCTTCGTCGTCAATCGGATACTCGCACCGTACATGGCCGAGGCGATGGAACTGGCCGAATCCGGGGTGCCGCTCGTCGACATCGACCGCGCGGCCGAAGCGTTCGGCATGCCGATGGGGCCGGTCGAGCTCGTCGACAGCGTCGGTATCGACGTTGCCCTGCATGTATCCAAGGTGCTGGGGGGCGCGATGAACCGGCCGGTGCCGCAGAAACTGGCCGACATGGTCGAATCGGGCCAGCTGGGGCGAAAGAGCGGCCAGGGCTTCTACCGCTGGGAGAACGGTAAGGCCGTGAAGCCCGCCGCCGACGGAAGCCGCTCGGGTGACGACATCCAGGACAGGCTGATACTACCGATGGTCAACGAGGCGATAGCCTGCCTGCACGATGGCGTGGTCAGCGATGACGACTTGCTGGACGCCGGCGTGATCTTTGGCACCGGTTTCGCGCCGTTCCGCGGCGGCCCGATCAATTACGCACGGGAGCGCGGCATCGACGACGTCCTCGCCCGCTTGAACGACTTCACACAACGCTATGGGGAGCGGTTCACACCGCACGAAGGCTTTTCGAAAATCTGATCACATTTTTCAGCCGCGTTCCCGGCAAACTGTGCGCCGCTTCACGCTGCGTGCAGCCGGGTGTATCGGAAGTCATTGAATAGCAGGTAGAATACCGGCGGCTGGACGATTGTAACGACGACGCACGGCAACAGGACATCGAATGACACACGAGCCGGTAAGCACCGCGCTACTGCAGCAATTCTCTCCGCTTGACGGACTCAAGCGGGATAACCTGGCGGCGCTCGCACGCAAGGTGCAGGTCCGTGAGTTGTCACCGGGCCAGGCGTTGTTCAAGGAAGGCGATACCGAGAAACGCACGATTTACGTCGTCTCGGGGGTCCTCGAGCTCCAGGACCAGGGCAAGACGGTCGAGACAATAAGCGGCGGCAGCGATTCCGCCCGCAACCCGGTGTCCCCGATTTTCCCGCGACGTGTGTCAGCGAAGGCGCGCGACCGGGTGCAGTTCATCTCCATCGACAGCGATCTGCTGGACGTCATGCTGACCTGGGATCAGACCGGCACCTACGAGGTCTCCGAGCTGCAGAGCGATACGGACGGCGGCAACGAAGACTGGATGACGATGCTGCTGCAGACCAAGGCGTTTCACAAGATCCCGCCGGCGAACATCCAGGCGATCTTCATGCGCATGCAGCAGATCAACTACAAGGCCGGTGACGTCATCCTGAAGCAGGGAGCGGAAGGCGACTATTTCTACGTTCTGACACGCGGCAGCGCGCTCGTCACCCGCGAGACGCCGCTGTCCAAGGATGGCATCAAGCTCGCCGAACTGCGGGTTGGCGACACGTTCGGCGAAGAGGCCCTGATCTCCGACGCCAAGCGCAACGCGACGGTCACGATGCTCACTGACGGCGGCGTCATGCGGCTCGGCAAGGATGACTTCAAGAAGCTGCTCAATGAGCCGATGCTGGACTGGGTGGATTTCGATGAGGCGCAGCAGATCATCCAGGGTGGCGGGCAGTGGCTCGACGTGCGCCTGCCGAGCGAATTCGAAAATCAGCATCTCGACAGTGCCATCAACATCCCGCTGTACTTCATCCGGCTCAAGCTCAATACGCTCGACCAGAGCAAGAAGTACATCGTGTGCTGCGATACGGGGCGGCGCAGCTCAGCGGGCGCCTACATCCTGAGCGAACGCGGCTTCCAGGCTTATGTGCTGCGCGGCGGCATCAACAAGGAACAGGGCTAGGCGTTCCTACATCGTGTGTGTGGGCTTGTCGCCGCCGAGGGCGCCGGCGAGATAGGTCTCGATTTTCTTCTGCGTGTTGCCCTGGTCCTGGTCGCTGAACTGCACCCCGATCCCGGCTGTGCGCTTGCCCTGTGCGCCTTTTGGCGTCATCCAGATCACGGTGCCCGCCACGGGGATTTTCTCGTCCTCGCCCATCAGGTTCAGCAGCATGAAAACCTCGTCGCCGAGGCGATAGGAACTGTTGGTGGGTATGAACAAACCGCCGTTGATGACGTACGGCATGTACGCAAGGTACAGCGCGCTCTTGTCCTTGATCGTCAGTGTCAGCAGTCCCGGTTTACTCATTTCTCTACCTCTGGGCCGGCATCATCCGCATGCCACCCAAGTCCATGTCCGATCCGGCGTCGGCGAGGCCATCTGCCCAGTCGATCAACAGCGTTTCCAGCGTCAGCTGGACGTTGTACGACCCTTTTGGCTGGCCACGCAACCGGTTGATCCTGTCTAGATAACAAAACAGGTTTCGCCTGTCCATGCGCTTCAGCACAGAATCGTCAATTGTCAGTCCGGGCGCCCTGTCGCGGCCGCCGGCCAGCGCGAGCGCGGCCTGCCGCAGCTGCCGTGCAAGCCAGTCGAGCACGAAGCCGGGCTCCAGCTTGCTCCAGCGTTCCGCAACCTCGATCGGGGACAGTTGCCCCGACCCGATCCCCGTGAGTTCCCGGCTCATGGTGGCGAGCGTATCCAGGGTATCGAGCGCGTCGATTGCCGCGAGCGGCGCGTTACCGGCGACCCGCAGCGCCTCCGCCCAGCGGGCGCCAGGCTG
>Ga0193948_1000038_pt1 | contig 19759 bp, 13 predicted proteins | sample FRT_12_MG_FD_161659 | JGI IMG/M metagenome (GOLD analysis project Ga0193948, IMG submission 161659) | Sediment microbial communities from the Broadkill River, Lewes, Delaware, United States - FRT_1-2_MG | ecosystem: Environmental > Aquatic > Freshwater > River > Sediment | place: USA: Delaware... | reverse complement strand
TGCGCGCGGAGTTACCCGTGCACAGAAACAATACATTGCGGATATGCTTAGTCGTCATTGTGGGCTGGATTCTAAAATATTTACATAGTTAGGGGGACAGTGACCCCAATTCTGTTTTGGGGACAGGGAGCCAGATCAGAATTAGGGTCACTGTCCCCCTAATGTGAATTAGGGTCACTGTCCCCCTAATGTTACTTATGGGTCAGGGCCATAGTAGTAGCACGCCGATGCCTGCCGCCATCGCCACGGCGCCCGTGCCCAGCATCCATTTTCTGAGCTCCGGAGATCCCAGGAACGATGCTGCGACGATCTTGAACAGCAGATTCGAAAGCGTGGCGAGGAAGATGACCCGCCAGGCATCAAAACCGGGCGTTTCGCCACCAGAATACAGCTGCGCAACGGACAGGGTCAGTGCATCGACATCGGTCAGGCCCGAAATAAATGCGACCGCGTAGACGGCTTCGCTGCCAACCAGTTCGCGGGCGGCCGCAACACCGAACAGGATGATGACGTACAACGCCGCGAACACGAGCGCCTGGCTGATTCGGGCCGGGTTCTCGCGCTCCGGCAAGTCCGTATCGGTCTTGCTGCGGACGGCCCGGAACGCGGCTGCGCTCAAACCCAGCAAGATCGCGGTGAAGGTAACGGCCGGCCCGACCATGCTCGTGGCCAGGTCGGGCGCGACGATGACCAGCTCCACGAGTACCCGGCCGTACACGACCGCGCTGGCAACCAGGATCACCAGCGCCGCAATCGGTCCGAGATCGGGTTCGCGCTTTGACAGCCCCGCGTAACTGATCGTGGTCGCGGTGCTGGACACGAGACCTCCCAGCAGTCCTGCCAGCCACCCCCCGGCGCTTGTGCCAACGAGACGGAAGGCGATGAATCCCACCAGGTTGATGCCGACGATCAGCACCACCATGAACCAGGCCGTAAATGGATTGAAAGCCGCGTAAGGTCCGATGTCCTTGTCCGGGAGCACAGGGAGTATCACCAGCGCGATCAGCACGAATCGCACGATGATCTCGAAGTCCCTGTCGCCCAGTCTGTCGACCCAGCTGTGCAAGGGCTTCTTCCAGTGCAGCAGCACCATGACCGCGCCACCGAGAACAATTGAGGGCAGCCAGTAGCCGGCGACGGCGGCCGCGCCGAGCAGGTAGACGATGAACGCCGCGACCAGCGTAGTTATGCCTTCCAGCTTGCGGCGATGAACGTGCAGGATGAGGATGGCGCCCAGCGCCAGCAGGCCGGCGGCGATGAGCCAACCGCCCGTTTCCGGGAGCAGCAGGGCGCAGAGGCCACCAAAAGCCGCGATCAGGGCGAAGGAACGCACGCCGACGGGTTTGTCCTCGGCCCATTCGCGCTCCAGGCCAATGACGAAACCGATCGCGAGCGCAATCCCCAGTCCTATGATCCGGGGGTCGTAGCCGGGATCGAATGCCAGCACGTCAGCCACTTCAAGCTCCCGCGCGCCGAATCCGTACGCAACTATAAGACTACGCGATAACGCGTCCGCATCGTCTACGTATCTTCCCTCAATTGGCAGCGGTTCCGGGTGACGCTATGGATTTGTAACCAGTGCGGTTGCGCGCGCCTTGCAAAATGGCGATCAGCCCCAAATCTAGTTTGCGTCCTGCGGAATTCCAGCGCCGGCATGGCGATCGCCGGCTGTTTTTCTTTCGAATACGAAAAGGGGCTGAACTGTGACTATCTACACGCTTCCCAAACTCGAATATGGTTACAAGGACCTCGAGCCGCATCTCTCCGCGGAAATCCTGGAACTGCACCACAGCAAACATCATGCCGCGTACGTGGATGGCGCGAACTCGACCATCAACAACCTCGCCGAGGCACGCGAGTCGGGCGACTTTGCAGCACTGAACAAGCTGGAGAAAGATCTCGCTTTCCATCTCTCTGGCCACGTGCTGCATTCCCTGCTGTGGAAGAACATGAGCCCCAATGGCGGCGGCGAACCAGGCGGCAAACTGGCCTCGGAAATCAAGAGGTCGTTCTCGTCTTTCGACGCCATGAAAAAGCAGCTGTCGGCAGCGGCTATGGGAATCCAGGGATCGGGCTGGGCCAGCCTGGCCTGGGACCCGCTATCCGGCAGCCTGATCGTGCAGCAGGTGTACGACCACCAGGGCAACGTGGGCAGCGCAACGATTCCGTTGCTCGTTCTCGACATGTGGGAGCATGCCTTCTACCTGCAGTACAGGAACGAAAAGGCCAGGTGGGTCGACGCTTTCTGGAACCTCGTGAACTGGGATGATGTCGAAAATCGCCTGAAGGCGGTCAGGAAGACCGACCTGGCGCTCGACTGACATTCCGCACGATCGCAACAGTTCTGACAAGGAGTTGAGGTAATGGGATTACTCGTTGACGGCGAGTGGCGCGACCAGTGGTACGACACCAAGGCCACCGGGGGCCGATTCAAACGCGACATATCGCGCTTTCGCAACTGGGTTACGGCGGATGGCCGTGCCGGGCCGACCGGAGCATCCGGCTTCGAAGCCCGGCCGGACCGATACCACCTGTACGTATCCTACGCATGCCCCTGGGCGCACCGCACCCTCATCTTCCGCAAGCTGAAAGGCCTCGAGGACATGATCCCGGTGTCCGTCGTCCACTGGTACATGGCCGAAAACGGCTGGACCTTTGCCGACGGCGACGGGGTCGTCCCCGATCCTATCCACGACGCCGACTACATGTACCAGGTCTACCAGGCAGCGGACGCGTCGTACACGGGCCGCGTGACCGTGCCGGTCCTGTGGGACAAGGAGAAGCAGACGATCGTCAGCAACGAATCGGCCGATATCATCCGCATGTTCAACTCGGCGTTCGACGAGATCGGCGCGACGGAAGGCGATTTCTATCCCGAACCGCTGCGCGAAGAGATCGACGAAATCAATGCCCGCGTCTACAGCACGGTCAACAACGGCGTGTACAAGGCAGGCTTCGCAACCAGCCAGGAAGCCTACGAAGAGGCGGTCGAGCCGCTGTTCGAATCGCTCGAATGGCTCGACGGCCGTCTCTCGACACAGCGTTACCTGCTGGGCGACAGGATCACCGAGGCGGACTGGCGCCTGTTCACGACCTTATTACGTTTCGACCCGGTGTATGTCGGCCACTTCAAGTGCAACCGCCGGCGGATCGTCGATTTCGAGAACCTGTGGCCGTACGTGCGCGATCTTCACCAGGTCCCGGGCGTCGCGGACACGGTGCACATGGACCACATCAAGTCGCATTACTACGGCAGCCACGACACGATCAACCCGACACGTATCGTGCCCGTCGGTCCCGACATCGATTACTCGGAACCTCACGGGCGCGACGCGCTATCGGGCTGAGACCAGCTCCGCTAGTCGTAACAGAGCAACTGGACCTTGCGAACGGCGCGGTCTATTGCCGCGTCGCTGTCGGCATCGACGAGTTCCTGCTTGGCCGCAGCGCACTCGCTCGCCTCTTCCTGCATCTCCTCGATGATCGCGGCGTCCTGCATCACGTCCTGCGATGCAGGATCGCAGGCCGTTGCCGGTGCCCGGCGAATATTGGCTGTGCCGCCTGATTCTTCAACAAAAACACAGTCATCGACGCGGATCTCGGTCTGCTCGGTTGCGATCTGGATCGCCGTGCCTTCGTTGGTGGTTACGGTGTAGACGCGACCCGGCCTCGTCTTGGATGCCGCAGAGGCGCCGCCCAGGACCGCACCAATGGCCGCATTCCGGTTTCTGCGGCTCGAACTCTTGCTTGATCGCGTCAACGCCGCCCCGAACGCTCCGCCGACCAATGCGCCACCGATCGCGTTGCCGTCATTCAGGTCCACGGACTTCATCGCCGTTACGGTACCCGTGCGCACCGTGACCGACTGGCCCGCGCGCTGCGCGTGAGAATGCTGAGTGGCGAGCAGCAGGCACCCGGCAATCACCAGGCCCGCAACTGTAATTCGAAACATATTCATCTCCGAAACTGGGGGACAGTGACTTTTAGTACCAGGCAAGTAATCCGCCTGGTACTAAAAGTCACTGTCCCCGGATTGTCCCTAATTAGTTCGTGTGCAACCACTTATATTACTCTTTCGAGTACAGCGCAGCCCACTCTTCTCGCGTCAGCTGATCCCGCAGCTCGAAGCGAAGATCGAGCGCGCGCTCCTGGCCCCTTTCCCAGTCGCGATTGAGCTCATCGAGCACAGCCTCGATCTCGGCGCGTCCCGCCGCATGGTCACGATACGAACGGCTGATCGCCCTGCCCGACGCCGTAAATTTCTTCCCGAAGGCGGTCACTTCTGTCTTGAGGTCGTCAAGCGTCGCCTGTGCGGCCTCGGCGCGCGACGAATCCTCGACAACGATCGCGACCCGATCGCTCAACTCTTCGACTGCTGCCGGCGTCAGCGCGCCGGCATCGATGGCGCCAGCGCCGCCGCCGAAGAAATACCAGTACATCAATGCCCAGAACACGTCAGCCCCCTCGCGCCGCGGAGCCGTAGATGAGTTTCCGTGGGTCGAGCCGCTTCAACTGGAAACGCGAAATGGTCTTCCACTCGTCCGGCGTCGTTGCGCCTTTCATGGCCGCGACGAGATCGATGGTCTCCTGTTGTGCCGACTCGCGCTGCCGATTGAAGTCGGCAAGCAGCGCTTCGAAATCTTCGCGCCGGGCGTCATAGTCCGCTGTCAGGGCCGCTATTTTCTCCCGGTATGCGACCAGGCCCCTGGCATGCTGTTCCACAAGCCGGTCCCTCTCGCGCAGGAGCTCCACGAAGCGCTCGGCCCGCACCGGGTCAGCCACCGTTGCGAGCACGAGTTCGATCTCCTGCTCACGGGCCTCGGCGATCTGCGCCTGGAGTTTGCCCGGGTCAGGCGGCTGTGTGAGCGTGGCGCAAGATGCCAGCAGGACGACCACGAACACGCAAGCGGTCGCCAGGAAAATGCCGATCGAGGTTTTCATATATTCTCCCACGGGGCTGCAAGAGATTCTTTCGCACGAATTTGCCACAATTGTGGCACCAATCCCGCCGCCTTACATTATTTTGTCATTGGGTAACGCAAATATGCCGTTTTACGAGGGAAACAAACACACAAGCACGTTTGGCCACTGGCGAAACCGGGTCTTGCTGCCCGCTCTCGCGATCGTGCTGTGGGCCTGCGCCGGACCGCAGATGAAGCAGGACGTCGAGCGCCCGGAGCCGAGTTACGCGCAGCCGCCCGCGACGTCCGGAGTGCTGGCGGAGATGGCGCAGCGTGTTCATGCAGAAAATGGACCTGATTATTCGGGGTTTCACCTGCTCGATGGCAGCCACGAATCGCTCGCCTGGCGGCTGGCGTTGATCGATTCCGCGGTCTCGTCGATCGATATCATGACCTACCTCTGGTACCCGGATGCCTCCGGCCGCCTGGTATTGGAACGAGCGGTCCTTGCTGCGAGACGCGGCGTTCACGTTCGGCTCGTCGTGGATGACCTGATGACGGTGGGTCAGGAGCAGCTTCTCGCCGATCTCGAACGGCAGCCTAACATCGAGCTGCGCCTCTTCAATCCCTGGAAGAAGCGTGACGTCGTCTCGCGAGGCGGCGAGATGATCGCCGAGATGGAGCGGCTGAACACGCGAATGCATGACAAGCTGCTGATTGCGGACGGCCGCGCCGCGATCCTTGGCGGACGCAACATCGGTGATCACTACTTCGGCCTGAACAAGAATTACAACTTCCATGATCTCGATGTGCTTGCGTTCGGTGAAATTGCCCAGGAGTCGAACGGCATGTTCGACGAATTCTGGAACAGCGAGTGGGTAGCGTCGGCGGCCAACCTTACGACAGAGCCCGACCCGGAGCGCGCAGCCGCTTCGTGGACGAAACTGCAGCAGAAGAACCGGGACGCAGAAGAGCTGTCTTCGTTTCCGATCGAGCCGAAAGACTGGACGCAGGACTTCGCGGATCTCGAGCCGCGCCTGCACCCCGGCACGGGCGACCTGGTTTACGACAAGGTAAGCGCGGAAGGAGTGATGCAGGGAATGCTGGGCCAGATGTTCGCCATTTTCGACAAGGCGGACGAGGAGCTGCTCATCACCAATGCCTATATCATCCCGGGCGAACGCGGCATGGAGTTCTTTCGCGCGCTCAACGAGCGTGGCGTCGAGGTCCGCATACTGACGAACTCCCTGGCCTCCCACGATGTGCCCGCGGTGAACAGCCATTACGAGCCGTGGCGGGACGACATTCTCGAAACGGGCGCCAGACTTTACGAATTGCGAGCTGACGCGGCTATTCAGTCGATCGTCGACGTTCCGCCGGTAAGCGCGAAGTTCGTCGGACTGCACACGAAAGCCTCGGTATCGGACGGCCGGCACGTATTCATCGGCTCGATGAACCTCGACCCGCGCTCGGCTGCGATCAACACCGAGATGGGCGCTGTTATCGACAGCACTGGCCTCGGTCAGGAGCTGCGGGACCTGATGCTCAGGGACATGAGCCCCGACAACGCCTGGGAAGTTTCTATCGCCGACAATGGTCGCCTGCAGTGGACGAACAGCGAAGAGACCGTCACGAAGCAGCCGACACGCGGCTTCATGCAACACGTTATGAATGCGATCTTCAAAGTCGTGCCGAAAGAACAGTTCTGATCGTCGGGTCAGGCCTGGCTATGTTTCGATGACAGCACGAGATAGACCGCGGGCACCACGAACAACGTAAACAATGTGCCGATAGCCAGACCGGTCGCAATGACGAGGCCGATGTTGAAGCGACCCACGGCGCCGGGACCGGTTGCCAGCAGCAGCGGCACCATTGCCACGATCATGGCAACGGTCGTCATGAGAATAGGCCGCAAGCGTATTGCCGCCGCTTTCTCGATCGCATGGCGCCGCTCGAGACCGTCGCGCTCCTGCAGCTGGTTGGCGAATTCGACGATCAGGATGCCGTTCTTGGATATGAGGCCGATCAGCGTGATGAGGCCGACCTGCGTGTAGATATTGACTGTCGCAAGACCCAGCGTCATGAAAATCAGGGCACCGGCGATCGACATCGGCACGGACACGAGAATGATCAGCGGATCGCGCCAGCTTTCGAACTGCGCCGCGAGCACGAGATAGATCACGATCAGGGCGAGGAAAAACGTGACCAGCAACGCACTGCCCTGCTCGGCATACTGCCGCGACTCACCGCCGTAATCGATGCTGAAGTTGCTCGGCAAAATATCCGCTGCCGTGTTCCTGAGGAAATCGATGCCGGCACCCAGCGAGGACCCCGCCGCCATCGTTCCTTCCACGGTCACCGCGTTCAGTTGCTGGAATTGCGTGCGCTGGCTCGGCTCGACCGACCGCTCGATCCTGATCAACGCCGACAGCGGCACCTGCTCGCCGCCAGCGCCCGTAACGTAGTAGTCGCCCAGCATTTCGGTCGTGAGCCGGAAATCGCGTTCGAGTTGCGGTATGACCTTGTAGCTGCGGCCCTCGAGGTTGAAGCGATTGACGTAGCCCTCGCCCAGCATCACCGACAACGTGCGGCCGATGTCCGCCATTGCGATGCCGAGATCGCCGGCGCGATTCCGATCGATCACGAGCGTGGCTCGCGGCCGCGAGAACTCGATGCTCTTTCTGAGGAATCCGAACAGCCCGCTCTGCATGCCTGCGCCGATGATCTGATCGGCATATGCGTCGATATCGCGAAACCCGCCGTCAGACTGGATGACGAACTGCACGGGAAGACCGCCACGATTTCCCGGCAGGCTCGGCCGCGGAAATACGCCGACCTGCATGCCGGCTATCGTGCTGAGGGCGGACTGGAGGTCGGGAAGTACTTCCAGTATGAATCGATCGCGCTCCGATGGCGGCTCCATCTTGAAACCGCCGAACATGGTGTTTGAACCGCCCCCGCCCATGAAAAGGAAGCTCGTATGCTCTTCCGGCATGCTCTTAAACCGCTCGATCACCTGGCGCGTATAGACCTCATTGTATTCGATGGTCGCGGTTTGCGGCGCACGGCCCTGCACGAACAGGATGCTCTGGTCTTCGACCGGCGCCAGCTCGCTCGGCGTCGTGACGAACATGAAGTAGATGCTGACCAGCACGACCGCCGCAAACGTCATCGTGACCGGAACGTAATCGAGCGTCCGGCTCAGGCGCTTCCGGTAACCCTCGGCGAGACGCTCGAAGAAGCGTTCCACCACCGACTCGAAGCGACCCGGTTCACCCTTGCGATGCAGCACCTTGGCCGACAGCACCGGTGACAACGTGAGCGCAACGACGCCGGACACGACCACCGCCCCTGCGAGGGCGAAGGCAAATTCCGTAAACAGTGTGCCAATGAGCCCCGTCATAAAGCCGATGGGCGCATAGACCGCAACCAGGGTAGTCGTCATCGCGATGACCGGCATGCCTATCTCGCGGGCTGCATCGATGGCTGCGTCAAACCGGGACTTACCCATCTCGATGTGGCGGTGCACGTTCTCGACCACGATGATCGCGTCGTCGACGACGAGACCGATAGCCAGCACCATGGCCAGCAAGGTCAGAAGGTTGACCGAGAAGCCCATCACCAGCATGAGGAAACCGCCACCGATGAGCGACAGCGGCACGGCCAGTCCCGGCACGATCGCCGCCCGCATCGAGCCGAGAGACAGGTAGATCACGAACAGGACGATGAGCAGCGCCTCGGCGAGCGTCTTGAAGACTTCCCGGATCGAATCCTCGATGTACTGGCTGGCGTCATAGCCGATCCGCGCGGTCATGACGGCGGGAAGCTGCGCCTGGATCTCCTCCATTTCCTCGCGGACACGGCCGGCGACCGACAGCGGGTTGGCGCCGGGCGCCGGCTCGACCGCGATCACCGTGCCGGGCGACCCGTTGAACAAGGTCACCGAGTCGTAGCTTTCGGCCCCAAGTTCGATGCGCGCGATATCTTCGAGCCGCACGAGCGTGCGGTCGTCCCGGCGCACGACGAGCCGACGAAAATCCTCCACGGTCGCAACGTCCGTGGTTGCCGACAGGTCGGTCAGCACGTAGGTGCCCTTGATCTGCCCGGCCGCCGCAAGAAAGTTGTTTGCATTCAGCACCGCGGCGACTTCGCCCGCTGAAACATCCAACGCCGCCATCCGTTTCGGGTCCAGCCACACGCGCATCGCGAACGTGCGGCTGCCGAAGAGTGCCGCCTTCGCAACGCCGCTGACCGCCTGGATCTTCGGCTGCACCACTCGCAGCAGGTAATCTGTCGTCTCCGACGCGCTCATCTGGTCGCTGTAAAAGACGATGTACATCAGCGCGGACTGGTCGCCGGTGGCCGCATCGATGACGGGATCCTCGGACTCGGCCGGCAGTTCGCCGCGCCGGCTGGCGACCTTGGCCTGGATTTCGGCAACCGCGGCATTCGGGTCGTAATCGAGCTCCATGTAAGCCTGTATGACCGATCTGCCCTGCGTGCTCTGCGACACGAGGAAATCGATGCCATCGGCTTCGGCAATTGCCTGCTGCAAGGGGGTTGTGATAAAGCCCTGGATGAGTTCGCTGCTCGCGCCGGGATAGGCCGTGGAAACGGTCACGACCGTGTTGCTGATCTCCGGAAATTCGCGCACTTCCAGTGCCGCGAGGGAGCGCAGGCCGATCACGAGGATCAACAGGCTGATGACGCTCGCAAGCACCGGGCGCCGGATGAAATGGTCGGTGAATTTCATTGGCGCGTGTTCAGCGCATCCGGATCCACGGAATTGTCGACGGAAATCGCCTGGCCGTTGCGCAACTTGTTGTGGCCGTCACTGACGACCTCGGTGCCGTCATCGAGGCCGCTGATGATCTCGACGCGGCCATCGCGAACCTGGCCGGTCTTTATCTGCGTCAGCTCGACGGTCTTCGTGCCGTCCGTTTCGATGACGACGAAAACCGATTCACCGTACGGGTTATAGGTCACGGCACGTTCCGGCAACGTCAGCACCCGGTCCCTCTCCTCGAGCAGCGTATCGACCTCCGCAAACATGCCCGGCCGCAGCCGCCTGTCAGCGTTCTCGATCAGCGCCCGGATGCGCACGCTGCGCGACGCCGTCTGGATACTGGGGCTGATCGCATGAATGCTGCCCTCGAAGACGGTATCCGGATACGCCTGCACCTTCACGGAGACTTTTTGCCCTACGTGAAGCTCGGACAGGTGGCGCTCGGGCAGCGAATACTCGGCGTAGATCGGGTCGAGCCCGACGAGCTGGACGATCTCGTCGCCCGGCGCCAGGTATTGTCCCGGGTTGATAATGCGGATACCGAGTTCGCCCGCGAACGGCGTCCGTATCGACTTCTTGCGAATCATTGCCTGCTTCGCGGCGATCTCCGCTTCGGTGCGGTCGAGCTTGGCCTGTGCTTCATCGAGGTCTGAACGTGAGCCGAGGTTGTCGCTGACGATCTGCGAAAGACGATTGCGCGTGATTTCGGCAATCCGGCGGTCGGCCCGCAATGCATCCAGCTCCGCCTTGTCCACGTCGACGTCGAGCTCGATCAGCAGCTCCCCCTCGTCGATGTGCTGCCCCGAGTCGAAATAGATCTCGCGGACAATCCCCGGTACTTCGGCCGAGACAACGACCCCGCGCGTCGGCATGATTGAGCCGATGGCCTCCAGCGTCGGCTGCCAGCGCTCGCCCGTGACAAGCCGGGTGGATACGATCGCGGCGGGCGGTCCGGCATTGGCGGCAGCCTGATTCTGCATTTGCAGATACTTCCAACCGAACACGCCACCGAAAACGAGCGCAAGGAATGCGAGTACTACTGCCAGTCTTTTGATCAAGGACGTTTCGCCGGATTGAGAAATGTTCGGAAAGTACCGCGTGCACGCGCAGTGGACTGACTATTGTAACCGACCGCGGCCCGCCAACGGCCGTTCTGTTGGCCTCGAAAGCCGGCCGGGTCGCGGCTTATCGTCGACCACGCTATACTTTCACGTGGAGTTTTTATCAACTTAAACAAGAGCGTGTATAGCTTTTCCAGAAAATACCGTAGCAAGGGCACGAGCCGGCACCTCGCTGTGCTTGCCCTGCCCCTGATCCCGACGCTGCTGCTTGCGAGCTGTGCCACGGCCCCGCCGGAGAACGTCGAGAACATCTGCGCAATCTTCGAGGAGAAGAGCAGCTGGTATAAGGCGGCTAAGAAGTCGGAAAAACGCTGGGGCACGCCGACGCACGTGCAGATGTCGATCATCCGCCAGGAGTCGACATTCAAGTTCGACGCAAAGCCACCGCGCACCAAGCTGCTCGGATTCATCCCGTGGAAACGGCCGTCCGATGCATATGGTTATGCGCAAGCGCTCGAGAGCACCTGGAAGGACTACAAGAAAGACACGGGAAGGCGCTTCGCTGATCGCGACGACTTCGACGACGCCATCGACTTCGTCGGCTGGTACACCTACAACACACACAAGGCGGTCGGTATTTCCAAGTGGGACCCCTACAACCAGTATCTCGCCTATCACGAGGGTGCCACGGGCTGGAAACGCGGCACCTACAAACGCAAGGGCTGGCTCAAGGACACGGCACGACGAGTCGACTACCGCGCCCGCGAATGGGGCGCCCAGCTCAAGCGCTGCGAAGATGACCTCGACAAGGGCTGGTGGATTTTCGGCTAATCGCCAATACCTTGCCCGCAACACGATGGGCTTCCGGTAGTACACTTTGCCGATGATCAGCAATCGTCGATGGTTAACTGCCGCTATCCTGGCGGCCTCTTTCTGGCTTGCCGGCTGCAGCCCGGCAAATGAACCTGTCGACGCGGCACCGTCCTCCGTGGCGGAGACCACCGAACGAACCGCTGCGGTCGCGATACCCGACAAGTACGGCGCGCAGGTCGCCGAGGACGTGCTTCGCGCCGGCGGCAATGCCGTCGATGCGGCCGTCGCCGTCGGCTTCTCGATGGCCGTGACCTTCATCGATGCGGGAAACATCGGCGGCGGCGGCTTCATGATGATCTACATGGACGATACGCCGGCCTTTCTCGACTACCGCGAGACGGCGCCGCTCGCCGCACATCGCGACATGTATCTCGACGAACACCGCGACGTCATCGAGAACGCCAGCCTGATCGGTGCGCGGGCCGCGGGCGTACCCGGCACCGTTGCCGGGCTCTGGGAGGCACACCAGCGCTACGGCAGGCTGCCGTGGAATGATCTCGTGATGCCGGCCGTCAGGCTGGCAGAGGAAGGCTTCCTGCCAGCGCAAGCAATTGTTGATGACATTCACTCGATGAAAGACTGGTTCGGTGACGCGACCGGTTTCTACGATCATTTTGGTGGCATCAGTGCCGAACAGCCGTTCCGGCAACCCGAACTCGGCAAGACGCTCCGGCGTATCGCGGAACACGGACCCGAAGACTTTTACCGCGGCGAGACCGCGCGCCTGATCGTCGGCGAGATGGAGCGCAGCAACGGGCTGATTACGGCCGAAGACCTCGAACGATACCGTGCCGTATGGCGTGAGCCGTTGCGGACCGGATGGCGGAATTACGAGATCCTCGCCGCACCGCCGCCGAGCTCCGGTGGTTTTGCCCTCATCCAGCTCCTCAAGATGAAGGATTACCTGGCCGACTACTTCGACGGCGTGCCGCACAACTCGCCGCAATACATCCACCTGGTCGCGGAAATGGAGAAGCGTGTTTTCGCCGATCGTGCCGAGTACCTGGGCGATCCCGATTACATCGACAACCCGATAGCGAAGCTGATTGCCGACGACTACATCGCACGCCGCGCACTCGAGGTGAATCCCGACGAAATCTCGCAGGTGGATGCCGTTCAGCCGGGCCTCGAATCACCGGATACGACGCACTATTCCATCGTCGACCAGTGGGGTAATGCCGTCTCGAACACCTACACGCTAAACTGGGAATATGGCTGCGGCGTCGTCGTCGAGGGCGCGGGCTTTCTGCTCAATAACGAGATGGACGACTTCAGCGTGAAGCCGGGTGTGCCGAATATCTTTGGCGTCGTCGGCGGCTCCGCCAACGAGATACAGCCGGGCAAGCGCATGCTGTCGTCGATGTCACCCACGATCCTGCTGCGGGACGGCGAGGTTGCGATGGTCGTCGGGACGCCGGGCGGGTCGACAATATTCACGTCCGTGTTCCAGACGATCGTAAACATGCTCGACTACGGGATGAGCCCTTACGAGGCGGTCGCGGCGACGCGCTTTCATCACCAGTTGCTGCCGCCCGACCTGATCACCTACAGCGTTACGCGTCCCCTGCCCGCGTCAACGATATCGATGCTTGGCGAGCTGGGCTATCGCGCGGAACCGCATCCCTGGGAATTCGGCGATGTGCAGATAGTGTGGCGCAAGGACGGTGACTGGACGCCGGCATCTGACCCGCGCGATCGCGGCGATTCCCGCGTAATTACGATGCCGGAGTAGCAGCAGTATTCAGATGCCCTTGTTGATAAGCATGTGCACCCAGATGCTCGCGGCGTAGCCGAGAGCGATGACCGGGGTCCAGCGGAGGTGGCGGAAGAACGTGTACTGGCCGCGCGCCTGTCCCATTAGCGCGACGCCGGCCGCCGAGCCAATCGACAGCATGCTGCCGCCGACACCCGCGGTGAGCGTCACCAGCAGCCATTGCTGCAGGTCCATGGAGGGATGCATTTCGAGGACCGCAACCATGATCGGGATGTTGTCGACGATGGCGGACATGATCCCGACCAGCACATTCGCGGTCGTCGGTCCCAGCTCACCATAGATGTATGCCGACAGATGCTCGAGGTAGCCGATGAAACTGAGGCCGCCGACGCACATGATGACACCGAAAAAGAACAGCAACGTGTCCCATTCGACGCGTTCGACTTCGCGAAAGCTGTCGAACGGCATGACATCGCCAGCCTGACCGTACCCAGGGACGTCGGTAGAAACGGGGACGTGTGTCTTCCGCAGGTAGTAGCCGAAGAACTTCAGGTACCCGAGTCCGGTCATCATGCCGAGAAATGCCGGCAGGTTCAGGAAATTGTGGAATGAGACAGCGGTCGTAATCGTGCAGGCAAACAGGAACATGATGCGCTTTGCACCACGCTTCATTTGCGTCCGCTCGGCGCTGCCTACAGCGTGCTCCTTCGGAACCGCGAAGGACATCACCGTCGCCGGCAACAGGAAGTTGACGACGGACGGCACGAACAGGGCAAAGAACTGCTGAAACTCGACGATGCCCCGCTGCCAGACCATGAGTGTCGTGATATCGCCGAAAGGACTGAACGCTCCACCCGCATTGGCGCCGACAACGATGTTGACGCACGCAACACTGACGAAACGGGCATTGCCCTTACCAACCGCGAGCACCACCGCGCACATGACCAGCGCAGTGGTCAGGTTGTCGATGAGCGGTGACAGAACGAAGGCCAGGCCGCCCGTAATCCAGAACAGCGCCCGATAGGTCAGGTTGCGGCGCACGAGCCAGTCCCGCAGCGCGTTGAATATATTGCGCTCGCTCATCGAGTTCACGTAGGTCATCGCCGTGAGCAGGAAGAGGAACAACTCGGCGAATTCGAGTAGGAAGTCCTCGATTGCCTCCTCGGCCTCGTGGCCCATGCCACCCTGAGCGTAGCGGTAACCGATCATCGCCCAGATGATCCCCGCGCCGAGGATGACCGCCTTGGATTTGCGGAGGCTCGTATACTCCTCGGTAATTACAAGCGCGTAAGCCAGGATGAATATGGCTATCGCCGCAAAACCAGTCCACTGAGCTGTAAGATCCACGCGCGCACCCCCGGCATCCCGGAATAAGGGCCCCTCGGCGGCGCAATCCTAGCCCCGGCAGCGTCGTCGGAGAATAGGTGTTTTCCGCGCCCGGAGAGAACGCGAGATTGCCGTTACAGTGCGCCTGCACCCCCATAGTTCACCCCGGTCAGTCGCGCCATGTCGGCGCTGAACGTGGTGAGATCATCTTTGCAAAATTTACCCAGGTGATCGTGACCCGCCGCCCTGGCCAGGACGGTCATCAATTCGACGGACGCGCCGAAAAACCGTGCGAGTCGTTCGGCTGCGATGTCGACCGGCAGGCGCGCGCGGAGGTGATCCTTCTGCGTGGCGATGCCGACGGGGCAGTTGTTCGTGTGGCAGGCACGCATGCCGAGGCAGCCGATGGCCTGGATCGCAGCATTCGACACCGCGACCGCGTCGGCGCCGAGCGCCATGGCTTTCGCGAAGTCGGCCGGATGCCGCAGACCCCCGGTTATTACGAGGGTCACGCCGTCCGCATTACAGGCATCGAGGTGCTTGCGCGCCCTTGCCAGCGCCGGAATCGTGGGCACCGAAATATTGTCACGGAAGATCAGCGGCGCGGCGCCGGTGCCGCCGCCGCGGCCGTCGAGGATGATGTAATCGACACCGACCTCGAGTGCGGCGTCGATATCTTTCTCGACGTGTTGTGCCGACAGCTTGAAGCCGACGGGAATGCCGCTTGTGCGTTCGCGGACCTCAGCCGCAAACTCGGCGTACTGAGCGAGCGACGTCCAGTCCGGAAACCGCGCCGGTGAAATCGCCGCCTCGCCTTCCTCGAGGCCGCGGACCTCGGCAATCTTTCCCTTGACCTTGTTACCGGGCAGGTGTCCGCCGGTGCCGGTCTTGGCGCCCTGGCCGCCCTTGAAATGGAACGCCTGCGTCTTCTTCACCTTGTCCCAGGAAAAGCCAAAGCGCGCGGACGCGAGCTCGTAGAAGTAGCGCGAGTTCGCTTCCTGCTCGTCGGGCAGCATGCCGCCCTCTCCCGAGCAGATACCCGTTCCTGCGAGCTCGGCACCTTTGGCGAGTGCGACTTTGGCCTCCTCGGAAAGAGCGCCGAAGCTCATGTCGGAGACAAACAGCGGGATATCGAGTTTCAGCGGCTTGTCCGCATTGCCACCGATGACAACGTCAGTCCCTACGGGTTCGTCGTCGAGCAACGGCAGCTGGTGAAGCTGGGCAACGACAAACTGGATGTCGTCCCACTTCGGCAGCTTGTTGCGCGACACGCCCATCGCCGCGGACGGGCCGTGGTGCCCGGTCTTGCTCAGACCTTCAGACGCCAGCTTGCGGATGAACTTGACGTGCGGTTCGTCCGCGGTGCCGGTGGGATCCTGGTACGCGCCCTGGTAGGCGTCGCGGTTGTATGGCTGCGGATGCTCCCGGGCCCAGGCCTCGATCTCGTCCTGGTCGACGAGCACCTTGCCGTCCTCGACCCAGCTCTTGAACTTGTGCAGCGTTTCCGAGTTGTTGTATTCGCTGATACCCGTATCCAGCCGGTAGTCCCAGTAATGCACGCCACAAATCAGGTTATCGCCGTCGACAAAGCCGTCGGCCATCAGTGCGCCCCGGTGTGCGCAGCGGCCGTAGAGAACCGAGACGCTATCGTCGAAGCGCACGATCACGAGGTCGACGCCGGCGACCAGCGCGTGAGTGGGAGTCCGGTCCTCGAGTTCATCCCAGGCGGCGATATCGATCTTGTTCATTTGGGCTCCTTACACCAGCTTGCGAGACAGATTTATGACGACCGAGGATACCGGCACCCGGTAGAAACAGCGAATGCATGGGGGCCGGCAGAGGTTTTGCCTATAATGCCGGCTGGCCGACGCATTGATGGAAACGCGGTGACAACAACACGATCTACTCGAAATCGACGCTGGCACATGCAGCTTCTTTGGCTGGCTGCTCTCATGGCCGCATCATTTGCAGGAAATCCCGCCTGGGCCCAGTCCCCGGTCCCCCGGCTCACGGCCGACGGCTCGGTTTCCGCCGAACAGATCGAATCCGCTATTGCGGCCATCGAGGCTCGCGAAGGGCTCGAAGAGGAGACGCGCAGCAGGGTCATCGACCAGCTCCGCGATGCGCAGGCGCAGCTGAAAAACGCGACGTCTGCCCGCCAAAGTGCCGCCACGTTCGCCGCGGCCATCCAGTCCGCTCCGGCCGAGACCGCAAAACTGCGCAAGCAGCTGGACGAAGGGGCCACGGCTGTGCCGACCGCGGCATCCCTCGGTATCACCGATGCGACGCCACTGTCCGAGCTGGAACAGGAGCTGGCCACGAAATCGGCCGAGATCGCCTCCGCGGAGACCAGGCTGGCCGATCTCGAGACCCAGATTGCGACGCAGGCAGACCGGCCTACGAAAGCTCGCGAGAGGATCAACGCGCTGCGCGGCGGCATGGACGAGCTTGCGGCCACCATCGACGCGCCACCGCCGCCGGGCGAACCGGCCATGCTCACCGACGCTCGCAAGCTTGCTGCAGAACTCAAGCTGGCAGCAAGGACAGCGGAACTCAACAAGCTCGACCAGGAGATCGTGAGCAATAACGCACGACTCGAACTGGCGAGGGTGCAACGGGACATTGCCGACCGTACGCTGACCAACCTGGGGCGTGAACTCGACGTGCTGCAGAGCGCCGTCAATGCGAAACGGCAGATCACCGCAACACAAGCGCTGCAGGAAACGGCTCTCGCCGAACTCGCAGCGGCCGGCAAGCACTCTGTCGTTCAAGAGCTCGCTGAAGGTAACGTCGAACTGACACGCGAGCTACCCGCCGTGGCCGCCGATATCGAGCGCGTTACCGGCGAGCTGTCGTCGATAGAGGACAAGGCCCGTGCAATCGAACAGGGCCTGGCGCGGTCGAAGCAGCGGCTCGAGGTCGGCGGCGTCACCCAGGTTATCGGCCGGCTCTTTGTCGAGGAGCGGCGCAACCTGCCGCAGGTATCGCAGTACCGTGCGGAGGTCCGCGAGCGGCGCAGGACGCTCGCGGACATCGGTCTTGCGCAGGTCCGAATCGAAGAACAGCGCCGCGAACTTACGCCGATGGACGAGCGCGTTGAGCTGGCCATGGCCAGGATTCGCGGAGACATCACGGATGACGAGGAGATCGCCGAGCTTCGCGAAGAGGTAGAGCTTCTGCTCAGGAACCGGCGCGATCTTCTTTCCCAGGTTGCAGCTACGTACACGAGTTACATTAGGGCGCTGGGCGATCTCGATGCCGCACAACGGCGTCTCCTCGACGCTGCCGAGGAGTACAAGCAATTCCTCGATCAGAACCTGCTCTGGATCCCGAGCGCCTCGCCTTTCTGGATAAACGATGTGCGAGAGCTGGGGCCTGCCATCGCATGGGCGTTATCGCCCGTTTCCTGGTCCAGGACCCTGGGCTCCCTGGTGGAGGCGTTCAGGTACAGTCCATTGCCGTTTACCGGTGCATTATTGTTACTCGGGCTTGTATTTTATTCCCGGCGGCCGCTGGGAAACCAGTTCAAATTATTGAACAAAAAGGTCGGACGTCCGGCAACGGATCATATCGGCCTGACGCTCGGCGCACTCGGAATCGCGGCGGCTCGCGCATTGCCCTTGCCCTTGCTGTTGGCGATCATCGGATGGGCGCTCACTCGAAGCCCTTACCACACGGACTTCACGGCGGCCGTTGCGATGTCACTGCACGCGGTTGCGCCGTTCCTTTACAACACCTTGTTATTCCGCATTCTCTGTGCGAAAGACGGTGTGATGGAGGTGCACTTCGGCTGGAGCACCGATCGTCTGCCCGTCATTCGCAAGCAGCTCGACCGCCTGACGGTAATCGGCATTCCGATCATATTTGTTGCCGTGCTCCTTTACGGCGCGCCGTCACCGGCGCACCGCGAGAGCCTCGCACGACTCGCCTTTATGATCCTGATGGTCATATTCAGTGGCGTCGTCCACGCATTGCTGCATCCCCGTAACGGCGTTGCCGCGTCCTATTACGAATCTTACCGGGATTCCTGGATAAGCAAGCTGCGCTGGCCCTGGTACGCACTGGGTGCCGGCAGCCCCCTGCTCCTGGCCCTGGCGTCGCTCCTCGGCTTCCTCTACACGGCTACCACCCTGACCGGCCGGCTCGTCGATACGTTCTGGCTCATCCTGGTAATAATCGTCGTAAATCTCGTTGTCACCCGCTGGCTGGCCCTGACGAAGCGAAAAATTGCCTGGCAAATAGCGCTGAAGGAGCAGGAAGAGCGGCTGGCGGCCAGCGAGGGGGAGGCGGGACCGGAAGGCGAAACAGCGCCCGCCATCGAAAGCAAACCACTCGATCTCGATGCCGTCGACCAGCAAACCACGCGGCTGGTGAACGCCGGGCTCTTTTTCTTCGGCGCCCTGGCGACGTGGGGCATCTGGTCCGAGGTCGTTCCAGCACTCGGTATTTTCGACCAGGTCTCATTGTGGTCGCAGACAACGATGATCGACGGTGAGGAGGCGATTGTCCCGGTCACAATGGCCGACCTGCTACTGGCCGTTTTCGTAGCCGGAGTAACGGCCATCGCCTCGACGAACCTCCCGGGGTTGATGGAAATTGCGGTGTTGCAGCGCATGACCTTGCAGCCCGGCAGCCGCTACGCGATCAATACCCTGCTGCGGTACGTCGTTGTCACGGTCGGTACGATCGCCGTGCTCAATATCGTCGGCTGGAAGTGGTCGCAGATTCAGTGGCTGGTCGCAGCACTCAGTGTCGGACTCGGCTTCGGCCTGCAGGAAATCGTCGCGAACTTCGTGTCGGGCCTGGTGATCCTGTTCGAACGGCCGGTGCGCGTTGGCGATACCGTCACTGTCGGACAATTGACCGGGACAGTTTCCCGGGTCCGGATACGCGCGACGACGATCACCGACTGGGATCGCAAGGAAATCATCGTTCCGAACAAGTCATTTATTACCGAACAGGTGATCAACTGGACGCTGTCGGACCCGATCACGCGCATCGTGATACCGGTCGGGATCTCCTACGGATCCGATGTGGAACTTGCTAATCGCGTGATGCAGGAAACCCTGCACTCGATGCCGCTGGTACTTGACGAACC
>Ga0193948_1000037_pt1 | contig 19891 bp, 14 predicted proteins | sample FRT_12_MG_FD_161659 | JGI IMG/M metagenome (GOLD analysis project Ga0193948, IMG submission 161659) | Sediment microbial communities from the Broadkill River, Lewes, Delaware, United States - FRT_1-2_MG | ecosystem: Environmental > Aquatic > Freshwater > River > Sediment | place: USA: Delaware... | reverse complement strand
GCAGACGCTGCCGCTGCGCATGGAGCGCCACTGCGACAACGCTATCGCCGTCGCCAACTACCTCAACGAGCATCCGCGCGTAGAGTGGGTGAATTTCGCGGGTCTGCCGGACTCGCCGTACTACGATCTCGCGCAGAAGTACACGGGCGGCAAGCCCTCCGCGCTGATGACCTTCGGCATCAAGGGCGGTTTCGACGCGGGCGTGAAGTTCTACGATGCGCTGAACCTGTTCCTGCGCCTCGTGAACATCGGCGATACCAAGTCACTCGCGGCTCACCCGGCATCGACGACGCACCGGCAGCTGTCCGAAGACGAGCTGAAAACAGCAGGGGTCACGCCGGACATGATCCGGCTGTGCATCGGCATCGAGCACATCGACGACATCATCGCCGACCTCGACCAGGCACTCGCAAAATCAGCCTAGCAATTAAGGGGACAGTGACCCTAATTAGGTTTCGGTCCCGGCTTGCGGCGGACCAGCCTTCGACCGGTCAGGAGCTCCAACTGGGCAATGAACTGCTGGTCGCCTGCCGGCCGACCGGTGCTGGTATGTTGACGTAGTTTGTCGATTTCTGAATGGGTCAGAGCGTCATCCAGGTATGACCGCCAGTCATCGACATAAGCGCGCATGCCCCCGGTCGATATCAGCTGGTCAGCGCGCTCGCACATGTGAAAATGCACGCTGGACCATCGCCACCCCTCCGGTCTCTGGCAGAGTCCTGCGCGGACCGGATTGAGCTCGACGTACCTCGCCGCCGCGAGCAGATGCTCCTCGTCCATAACGAAAGAGTGGAAGCGTTCCTGCCAAAGATGACCTTGCCAACCGTGCTCCCGGTTGATTTGCAGCGCATAGCACGCATGCGTTTTGCGCAGAAGCCGCGCAAGCGAGTCAGCGCGGCGCGGAATCAGAATCAGATGCACGTGATTCGGCATCAAGCAGTACGCCAGTACGTCTACTTTGGCTGTGGCCAACTGCTGCGCAAGCAGGTCAAGATAGGCTTCGTAGTCGGAATCACTGAAGAATATCGGCTGTCGCCGATTGCCTCGCTGCGTGACATGATGAGGGTAGTCGGGCACTACCAGCCTTGGAAACCGAGGCATTGCAAAGTCCTGCTATTAGTACAGTAACCAAAGCGGTAGTCTTTCTATCTGTGATCAGTATTGCCTTTTTGATTCTTCGCTCGAACGGCGAGTTATAGTCACTGTCCCCCTAAATGCGCCTGGCACTCTTAGTCACTGTCCCTCTTGGTTCTCTTGGTTTGCTGTGTGCGCAGCCCGCCCTGTCCCAGGAAACGTCCGAACCTGCCGTGCACTGGGCGTACGCGTCTTTCTTCGGCACTGGCTGGTACAAGATCAGCGACCAGCAAAGCGCATTCATCGCCAATTTTGCGCCGCGCTGGACCTCGTTTGATACCGGGTGGTCGAAAGTAGCGGACCGGGAAGCGGTCTTGACGGTTCGCATACCGGTGACGGTGGGTGTTGCTCAACTCGATTTCGAAGACGTTCCCGGTACCCTGGACCCGGAGAATTTCTCAGCCGTCAGCGCAGGTCTCCGCGCCGATCTCGATTTGCCGGTCACGGCTCGTTTGTCGGTGCGGCCCAGCGTTCAACTGAGCTGGGGCAGCGTCATCGGCGAGAATGACCATGCCTGGACCTACCGCGGCGACGTTCGAGGGCGCTACACGTTCGTCGCCGGGAATCTCGACTGGTCGCTCATCGGCGCCACGGGCCTGGTTGGCTACGACGGCAACCGCGGCGCCGACGACAGCTTCACGTATGCCACGCTTGGCGCAGAGTTTACCTACCCGGTGGGTTGGTTCAGTTCACCCGAGAGCCAGACGCTCGTGCATTGGCACGTGCTTTACACGGACTTTCTGAATCGCGTTGAAGTACAAGGCGACGCCGGTCAGACGGTTGAAGTTACGAACTACTGGCAGGCCGGCCTCGCATTCGGCAAGAAAGACAAGCCCCTTAAGGTCTGGTTTCTGAAGTTCGATCGCCTCGGTCTCGCCTATGACATCAGTCCGTCCGGTGAGCTGCGGGGCATCAAGTTTGTGTTTCGCTCGCTCTACGAACCCTGATAAATCAACAGGCGCACCGCATCACAAAATGGCCAAATCCGTGTGGTATAACATTGGCGGCTATCCGGGAGTTTAAGTACGAAATGAGTCCATTGAATCGACGACAGTTTGTGTACGGCGCTGGTGCGGTGCTCGGTTCCACATTGATTGGTTGCGGAAAACAGAATGGCGAAACGGCCGCTACCGCGACCACCGTATTCGTGAACGGTACCGTCCTGCCGGTCGATGCCGGATTCTCGGCGCACGAAGCGCTGGCAATTTCGGGTAACAAGATTCTCGCGGTCGGTAGTCGCGATGACGTGCTTGCCGCGGCAGGGCGCGGCGCACAGACGATCGATCTCGCCGGCCGCGTCGTATTGCCCGGCTTCATAGAGCCGCACATGCACTTCGCGCTCATGGCAGGCCTCGGGAACCTTGAAGATGTCGGTCCCTTCCAGCGCCCGACCTTCGAAAGCGCGCTCGAGGCTCTGCAGGCAATCGCCGCCGGTTCCGGGCCTGACGAGTGGGTCATGGCACGACAATTCGACCCCATCCTGCTCGATCCTCCGCGTGACCTGACGACGCGCGATCTCGATCCGGTCATTCCCGATCGCCCGGTATTCGTCCTGAATGCGTCCGGCCACATCGCCTACGTGAACAGCAAGGCCCTGGCGATGGCGGGTATCGGCCGCGATTCGGAAGATCCGCCGGGCGGAGGGTTCGGGCGTTACGAGGACGGCACGCCCAACGGCGTACTCTTCGGGCAAGCCGCTTTCATGGGCATCATGCTGCAGAACCAGGCGATTGTGCACCGGATGCAGACAGGCTTCGTGGAGGCCGGCCGGGAAGTCGGAGACCAGGCGGCCGCGCTCGGCATCACGACGCTGTGCGACCAGGCGACCGGCGGGCTGGCCGGCCCGGCTGAACTCGAGTCCTACCGCGCCATGTACGATGGCGGCCGCATGAAGGCGAGGATTCGGGCATACGCCTACAGCGAGCAGCCGGGATGGGACGAGGCTGGCGTGAAGCCCTTCGACGGCGACGCGTTGATGCGGGTCGCCGGCTGGAAAATCGTCACGGACGGTTCGAACCAGGGTTTCACGGGCCGCCAGCGCGAGCCCTATTACACGCGGGATTCGGTCGGGATCTTCTACGTCGAACCCGAAGCATTGCGCGAGATGGCGATCGACAGGACAAAAAGGGGCTGGCCGCTATCGATGCACGGCAATGGCGACGCCGCAATCGACAGCATCCTGGACGCCGCCGAAGCAGCCCGGGACGAGGGCGTCGACGTGAGCGCGCTGCGCTGCCGCATCGAACATTGCTCGATCCTGCACGATGAGCAGATCGCACGCATGAAAGCACTGGGGATGGTGCCGAGTTTCCTGATCAACCACGTGCACTACTGGGGACACGTGATGCGCGACCAGGTGTTCGGCCCCGAGAAAGTGCAGCTGTTGGATCGTTGCCGCGCGGTCGAGGATGCAGGCCTGGACTGGGTGATGCACACGGACGCACCCGTGTCGCCGCTGGGCTCCCTGCACAAGATCCGCGTTGCTGTCGCCCGCGACCTCTGGAAAGAGCCCGACACGATCCTGGCCCCCGATGAGCGAGTCAGTGTCGAAACGGCAATCCAGGCGGTTACGCGCAATGCCGCTCGGGCCTGTCACTCGGAAGACGAGATCGGCAGCCTCGAGCCGGGCAAGCTGGCCGACCTCGTGATCCTGGAAGACGATCCTCGTGCCGTGGCGCCCACCGCGATTTCGGATATTCGTGTCAGCGAGACGTGGATGGACGGTCAGCGCGTTTTTGAGTCCTGATCATCCCGCCCTTTCGGGTCACTGTCACCCAAATCATCAGGTAAATTCCCAGATTGACAAGCCGCATCGCTCTACTAGTATTTTCTGTACCAGATAGCGATAACCAACCCGGCAAGGGGAATGGCATGAAAGCGACGGCACGATACACGACAATAGCCTTGATATTATTTGCACTCGTAGCGATCGTGAACGGAAACATAGCGGTCGCGGCCGGAAACTCGAAAGTCCGGGTAATGACCCAGAATCAATATCTCGGCGCGGACCTGACACCTATCATCGCTGCCGGGGACCCGCTCGAATTCAACGCGGCGGTTATTGTCGCGCTCGGCGAGGTCGCTGCGAACAACTATCCCGAGCGTGTGCAGTCACTCGCGGCGACGATAGCCGAGCGCAGTCCGCATCTCGTGGGTCTGCAGGAAATGTTTGCATTCGGCTGCACGCCCGTGAGTTTCACGATTCCAGACCCTTGCGGGTCGTTCGGGCCGGCATGCAATGACCATGCGGCGGCGACCGTCGCGGCGCTCCAGGGTATGGGAGCCGACTACACCGCGGTGGCGACGGTGAAAAATCTCAGCCTCGATTTCGTGTTCCCTGGGCCGACCTCCGTTTTCAACGTGCCCGGACTCCCCGTATTTCTCGATGCGGATCTGCTGCCAGACATGTTTGTCACGGTCGTCGACCGGGACGTGATACTCGCGCGCGGCGACGTGGCGGCTACGCCGGTGTCGTTTGCATGCTTGAAACCTTCTGTTGACGGGTGCAATTACGTCAGCGTTGCAGAAACCAGCGTCGGGGGCGAGACCATCTTTATCGAACGCGGATTCGTCGCCGTGGACGCGATGATCAAAGGTGATGCATTTCGCTTCGTCAACACGCACCTCGAAGTCCGGTTCCCCGACCCGAGCGATCCGCTGTCCATGGGCCTGCAGGCGCTACAATCGACGGAACTCCTGATGGCGCTGACCGCGAACCCGGAACCGGCGGGCAGCCGCGTCGTTCTGGTCGGTGACTTCAATTCGGATCCGGGCGATGTGCCGCCTGCCCCGTTCCTGACGCCGTATATGCAGATCGTCAGTGGCAAGGCCATTGACAACACACCGATATCGATGCCGTACAGCGATACCTGGCTATTACGGCCGCAGGACGAGCCGGGGCTGACCTGTTGCGAAGACGGCGGCTTGTTGAACGCAACCTCTGAGCATACTCGACGCGTCGATATTATTTTTTCGAAGGCAGCGCCGGATAAAGTGAATGCGTCCAGGGTGCTTAACACGTCAGCCGATGACAAGACGCCGTCCGGTCTGTGGCCTTCGGACCACGCTACCGTCGATGCGATGCTGAAGTTCCTGGATCGCTAGGCGGAGAAAAGGGGATTCGGGGGATTCGGGGTCGGACCTCGGTAAGTTCTTGGGCCTTAAAGAATATCTCGGTCAAAAGGCCTCGATAACAGCCTAAAACCGTCATTAATCCCCCTGAAAGTGCCGTTATTCAGGAATCACGTTCAGTCGATGCGTTCCCTAACGCGCGATTTTTAACCCCAAAAAGCCGCATGGAGCGCAGAAAAAGGGGCATATTTCAGGCCTGATTTGTTTTGAAAACAATGATTTGGCTTGGTCCGACCCCGAAATTGTCGCGACCGGTCGCCGTCATCAAGGAGATTGTCGACTGGCTCGACGGAGAGCTGCACCTCTCGGGCAAGCTTGCCGACCCCGGGGTGCCGGATCAGGATCCTCATAGTGGTATTTTCCACGAGGCGGGGCCTATAGGGTCGCCACCGATGCGTTGGTATGATGCGCTCTCAGCCGGTTGTCGCGCGCGTACCGCAGCGGCGCGACGCCCGGAAATCCAGCCCCGCCCAAGGCCCCACTCCGATGGTTTGGACCCTGAGTAACAGACTGCTTTTTACAGCCATCTTTATCTCGGGTGCTTCCGCCCTGGTCTACCAGCTGATCTGGGTCCGGTTGCTGGGCCTCGTGTTCGGGGTCAGCAGTTTCGCCGTCGCCACGGTGGTCGCGGTATTCCTGCTGGGCCTTGGCCTGGGGAGCTATTTCTTCGGCCGCTGGTCGGAGCGTGCCCGTGACCCGCTGCGCATCTACCTGTACGTGGAACTGGGGATTGCCGCGACGTCGCTCATCGCCTACCTGGTGATCGAGACCGTGCCGGTCTACCGCTATCTCTATGAGTACGCCTACAACAACCTCGGCTTCTACGGCCTTTCGGTTGCCCGACTGTTGCTGTCGACGCTCGTGCTGCTACCCCCGGTGTTCCTCATCGGCGGCACCATGCCGCTGCTCGCCAAGTACTTTCTCCGCGACCGTGACAACCTGGGTTCCAGCTTCAGCAGAATCTACTATCTCAACACCCTCGGGGCCTGTGCCGGCGCGCTGCTGACCGGCTTTGTGTTCGTGCGTTACTTCGGCGTGATCGGCACCCTGATGATTGCCGTCGGCGGCAACCTGCTGGTCGCCCTGATCATTGCGCTGACCAAGCGAGGTACAGGCGCCGTGCGTCCCGCGACAGGCAACAGGCCGCCATACTCTTACATGCTGATCTTCCTGTTTCTCACCGGCTTCATCAGCCTGGGATACGAGATGCTGTGGGTGCGCATTCTCTCGACCTACGGGCTGTCGACCTCGCAGGCCTTCGCGCTCATCCTGGCGGGGTTCCTGCTGGGCTTCTCGGTCGGGGCGTGGGTCGTGGCGCGAAAGGTGGACCGCCACCGCGATCTCGAGGCCTGGTTCAGCGCCGTGTCCATCGTCACGGCCTTCAGCGGCGCGGTCGTGCTGCTGTTGTTCCGGCAGTTCGAGGCGCTCACGATTCTTCTCGCGGACGCCACGCCGCTGAGCCAGCTGACGCTCGGCCTGGCCCTGGCGTTCACCGTGTCATTCATCCCGGCCGTGTTCATGGGAATCCTGTTCCCGCTCGGCGTGCGCATCTATGCGCAGGATATCGACCGGATCGGAGCCAAGGCCGGCAACACGTTTTTTTCAAATACACTCGGTTGCGTGCTGGGCAGCCTGCTGACGGGGTTCGTGCTGATCCCCTTCGTGGGCATGTGGAACACCACGCTGCTCCTCATCAACCTCAGCCTGCTGATTGCGGTGGCATTCCTGTTGCGGGGGCGCCGCCCCGCCCGGGCGCAATGGGCCTCGCTGGTCGTCGTCGCGGCCGTCGCGAACCTGCTGGTGTTCACGGACAGCAAGACATTCCACGCCGAATTGAAGGGCCTCGACATGCGCACGGCGGCCGGGGGCTTCGACATCATCTACTATGCCGAGGGCTTGTCCGGGACCGTCACTGCCGTCGAACGGGGCAACTATCGCGGATTGTTCGTCGATGGCCAGAACGTCTCCGGAACGGATCCGGTGCTGCTCGCCGACTCGAAGATGCTCGCCCACGTGCCGTTGCTGCTCGCCGAGGACCCGGAAGTCGCACTGACGGTGGGCTACGGCACCGGAACCACCTCGGGGAGCATGCTGCTGCACGATGTCGACGTCCATGCGGTCGAGATCGAGAAGAAGATCATCGAGGCGGCGCCGCTGTTCAAAGGGGTCAACTACGCGTCCTATGCCGACGCCGATCTTGATATCGTGCTGGACGATGCCCGCAACTACATCGCCACCACGGACGAAGAGTTCTCGGTCATCGTTACGGATGTGACCAACCTGAAGTACAAGCGCAACCCCTACCTCTACACCCGGGAATACTTCGAGATTATGCGTGACGCGCTGAGCGCGGACGGCGTTGCCGCCGCATGGCTCCCGGTCGGCGGCCTTTCCTTCAACGACCTGCGCATCCTGATTGCCACGTTCGACAGTGTCTTCCCGCACACCACCGCCTGGTATTTCACGCAATTCCCGACCCATTTCATCATCCTCGTGGGTACTCCGGAGCCGACGCTGGTGAACCTGGGGGAACTGAGGGAAGAAATGGCCAAGGTCGAGCGCGACCTGCGCAGCCTCAACGTCGACAATGTCTATGAGCTCGCCAGCATGCTGTTGCTGGGCGAGAGCGACATCGACTCACTGGTCGACGGCGCGCCGATCCACACGGACAACCGGCCGATTCTCGAGTACTCCGACATGGACCTGTACAATGTCACGGACGTTGCGCCCAACCTTGGCCGGCTCCTCGAGTTCCAGCAGGAGGATCTGCTCGCTTACTTCGACGGGGACGAGCAACAGATCGAAGAGCTCGAGGCGCATTTCGACCTGTATACCGGTCATTACCTCGACTACGTCCGGTTTTACGAACAGCAGCACGACAATAAGAAATTTGGGGGACAGTGACTTTAATTGTCAGGCGTGAAGTACCTGGCAGCTAAAGTCACTGTCCCCAATCCATTAGCTTAACTTTGCCGCCGGGCTTGCGGTTCCGACCGTATAAGCACTCGCCAGTGCCCTGTTGCCAGGGTTCGGAGGTAGACCAGTCAATGGGGAATTCTCCCGATTCTCCCGACCCCTCTGTCGGTATAGCGTTTCGGCAAACTGAGGGAGACTGCGACCATGAAACGCGCACCCGCTTTTCTGATACCACTAACGCTTCTATTCCTTGGCTGCCAGGGGCCGAGCGAAGAAGCCACCGCCGTCGTCCAGGATGCTACGGACGCCGACGTTCCCACAATGAGCGATGCCGCGATCGATGTACTCGTTACGCGCTCCTATCCGTACGTCGCGATGTACAACGTCAACAACAAGTTTGCGGCCGCCCAGGGCGGCTGGAACACCTGCGTCGCGGATACGAAGCTCAAGGACCACACGATGCGTGACATCGCGCGGCCGAACAACGACACGCTTTACACATCCTGCCTGCTCGACCTGACGAACGACGCGATCATCATCAACATACCGGCGTTCGATTCGTCCTACGCGTCACTGATGGTCACCGGTTACGACCACTACGTGAACATCCCGCTGGCGTCCCGCCGCGGCGATTTTCGCGAACCTGAAACCATGCTGTTTTACACTGAACGCACACAGGGATACGACGGGGAACCGGTCGATGGCGTCGACTACATTTTCGAAGCTACCGGCGACTTCATATCCGCCGTATTCCGCGTCATGCCGCACGCGACAGAGCCCGAACGGTTCGAGCGCATCGTCGCGGCAAAGCAGACCATCGAGCCGGTCACGCTGGCTGAGTTCCAGGGTCGAGACACGATGCCGGTGCAGCCTGCGAACTCCCCGCCAGTCGGCCAGACAGATCTCGACGTATTCGAGAACAACCTGCTCGAGGTCATACAGTTCGTGTTCAATCACACGACCTTTGACCCCGACAACGCCATGGACCAGGGCGTGCTGGCTGCGTACGCACCGCTGGGCATCGCCCCGGGTCAGGCCTGGGATCCATCGAAGGCTGACGCGATCGATGGAGCGCGGGTTCGTGCCGCAGCGGAGCGCATCCAGCGTAAGTGGCTTGGCAGCCTCACGGATACCGGCACGATGAACAAGCTGCAGCCGAGGATCTTCCAGCCCAAGGGGGAAACCGATCTCGAGGCCGTGCTTGCCGTATCGATCATCGGGCCGATCGGCATCCCCCAGGAAGAGGCCATCTATCCGCAAGTGGCGACCGCCGACGGCGAACAGATGAATGCGATGCACGACTACGTGATTCACATGGATGCGGACGAAATGCCGCCCGCCGGGGCCTTCTGGTCGTTAACGCTTTACGACCTCGACCAGGGTTTCTTCATCCCGAACGACCGCAAGAAGTACAGTGTCGGCGAGAATGGCGGCATGAAGCTCGACGAAGAGGGCGGCATCGACATCTACATCGCCGCGGAGAAACTTGAAGGCGTGCCGGACGAAAACTGGTTGCCGATCGAGCGCAAGGACCTCGATCTGAGCCCGCAGCTGCGGCTCTATGTCCCGGACCTCGAGAAATACAAGACCTGGAAGCCACCGGTGGCCGAGAGGCTGTAGCCGACTTCCACGGCAGAGGGCATTCAAAAGGGCACGTACGGAGCATGCCCGCGGGAAATTATATTCCGCTTGACACAACGACCAAGAATCTCCTGGAGGGATCGGATATGAACACAGTTATACGACTCGGGACACTGTTTGGTGCACTTGTTTTTCTCGGGCTATCGTCGCCAGTCCTGGCTGAAGAGTCGATGGCCAGGTTGTCGGACAAGGACGTAAAGGAGCTGGCCAAGACCATCGCGAAGCAACACAACTCGTTCGAGCGGGCGCTCGACTCGAAGTTCAAGCGCAGCATACTCCGCGGCCCGAGCGGGGAGATCCAGGTGAGTTACTACCTCGAGGACCTGGGCGAGTCGATCGAACAACTGGGTAAGCGGTTTACCGGCAGCTACTCGGCCAGCGCGGAAGCGACCGAGACATTGAAGCGCGCCGATTTCATGAACTCCTATGTACGAAACAATCCCCAGATGAAAGGTGCGAACGAATGGGACGTATTCGGATCCAGTCTCCAGCAGCTTGCGCGCGCTTACGGCACGAGTTTTCCGCTGCCTGACGACGCGGTGATCCGGCGCATTGGTGACGGGGAACTCGAAGACGCGGCGACTGCAATCAGCAAGTTCGCAAAGGACATGAAGAAGCCGGTGCGCAAGTACGCTAAAGGAACCGATGAACTGAAGGCCGCGGCCAAGGGCCTTGACGACGAATTGTCGTCGCTCGCTGACCAGAGCCGGACGCTGGCATCGCGCATCCGTAGCGGCAAGCCGGCGTCTGCTGAAGCCAGACAGATGATGGACGCCGTGGGCCGCATCGAGGCACTGCTCGAAACGGCGGGCATGCCCGACGAAGTCGACACCGCCTGGCAGGAAGGCTCGAAGAGTATTAGCAAGGTCAAACAGGCATTCGCGCTATAGTTTGCGAAACCGAAAAGGGGACAGTGACCTGAGGTGCCTGGCACCAAAAGTCACTTTCCCCGATGACCAGGGTTGTACCGATGACGCGGCTATCGAATTTTCTGCTCGCCCCGATGTGCGTGGGCCTGATAGCCGTTGCGGTATCCGTCCCCGCGCGGGCGCAGGAATCCCTCGATTCGGTGCGGCGCACAGACCTTAACGACTATGCGCTCGGCGTCGCGATGTCGATATCCGACAATCCGTTTGTCGGCGCCGATAGGTCGACCATCGTCTTTCCGTACCTGACCGCGCTGCAGAATCCGGCGTTCAACAAGGACTGGTTCCTCATTCGCGACGGCGATATCGGCGTTCGCTACGTTACCGACAACGAATGGGAGTTCGGCATCGTCACACGGGTGCGGACCCTGGGCCTCGGCAGCAGCGACAACGACGAAGTGGCAGGTCTCCTGGAGCGGCAGTGGACGCTGGAGTCGGCGCCGATGATCGGCTGGCGACGCTTGCCCGTCCACGTGGGGTTCAAGGCCTACTGGGAAATGCTGGACCGCCACGATGGCGGCACGGCCGAGCTTGCGTTCTCCCTGCCGCGGCAGTTTGACTGGGGGTACGTGGTCCCGTCTGTCGAATTCCGATACCTGAGCGACAAGTACGCGGATTACTACTACGGCGTGCAGCCCCAGGAGTCCAACCCCACGCGTCCGGAGTACGAACCCGGGTCGGCCGTCAACCCGTACGTGGCGGTTCGTGTCGGCTACCGGCTGAACTCGCGATGGATGCTCACCGGCAAAGTCGGACTCGAGTTTCTCGATGCGACGATCAAGGATAGCCCGATCGTTGCAAAGGAACGGCTTTGGTCGACTACGATCGGCGTTGCCTACAATGCCAACGTGTTTCGCGCGAGGGACTATGATCCGGCCTTCGGCGTGCCGAGTTCTCTCGAAGTACGGATCGGAGCATTCAGTAACACTGTCGATAGCAGCGTACAGCGTTTCGCTGAAGACGGTCGTCCCGGCGACGCCGTCGACATCGAGGCGGTGCTAGGCGTGCCCGAACGAGATACGACGCTGCAGGCCGATGTGATCATGCGTTTCGCGTTCTACCACCGGTTCGAAGCCAGCTACTTTGAGTTCCTGCGCCGCTCGTCCACCGTACTGGAGCGCGACGTGGTCATTGGCGACGAGATCTTTCTGGCCGGCACGGAGGTCGACACCTCCCAGGATTCGCAGACGCTGCAATTCATGTACGGCTATTCGTTGTGGCGGGACGCGCAGAAAGAGCTGGGCGTCTCGGCCGGCGTGCATTACACACGCTCCGACCTCATCCTGTTCGCCGAGGAGACCCGCCAGGAAGTTCGGGTGGAGACCGAGGTTCCGCTGCCGACCATCGGCGCTTTCGCCAGCGTCATGCTGCCCAATGACTGGTCCGTGCACGGCGAGGCTCGCGCCTTTGCGCTCGAGTTCGATCGCTACGAGGGCAGCATGGGATTCTATTCGTTACGCCTGGAGCGCGATTTCGGCAAACATTTTGCGGCGGGCATCGGTTTCAATTACTACTCGACCCGCCTGGAGAGCCAGGAGCCGTCGCTTCGTGGCGTTTACAAGGCAACGCGCTACGGCCCGCTCTTCTATATCGGAGTGCAGTTCTGAATTACGGATTCTTCGATATTGGGCCGATCTGGACACCTCGGTCCCGCAAGGTCAGTCACTGCGCCTGCCGATGACCCTACGGAGCGGGGGGCGATTACGTATTGTCTCGCCGTAGTTGCTACGGTTATATGGAAAAAATCAAGAATATCCGGCCCAACCGAGCCACAAAACAGGTATCAACGCCGACATGGAGGGGAATCTGATGGGTTCTCTGTGCGTACAGTTTAATAAACAAGTTCATGCTGAATTCGTTGCGCGGCGCATTCCAGCCTCGCTATTCGCTCTCGTGGCTCTGTTTCTCGTGGCGCCTTCATCCGCACAGGAACTGGTCAACATGGCACCGGACCCGGATGCGGAGTATTCGCCGTATCTCCAGGAGGACTATCCCAACCAGGTCCTCTTCGGCGACACGCACCTGCATACGGCCTATTCCGCGGATGCGGGGCTCGTCGGGGCCATTACGACGCCGGACGATGCCTATCGATTTGCCAAGGGCGAAGTCGTGACCTCGTCACACGGCGTGAGGGCGCGGCTGGGCAGGCCGCTCGACTTTCTCGTGGTCGCCGACCATGCAGAGAATCTGGGCCTTACGATTGCTATTGGAGAGGACAGCCCGATCCTCAAGTCCAGCGAGTGGGGCCGGGGCCTGATCGAGACCTACGGCGACGGTGGTGCGGAGGGCCAGGCGAAGGCGTATCTCTACTGGGCCCAGGCATTCTCCTTTTCGGACGAGGGGGATCCGTTGGCGGGCACGGGCCTGGATCGCACCATGTGGGCGCGCATGACCGAGGCAGCGGAGCGCCATAACAACCCCGGCGCGTTCACCGCGCTGATCGGCTACGAGTGGACAGCCGGTCCCCAGGGCAACAATCTGCACCGGAACATCATCTTTCGCGACGGCAAGGAGAAGGCGGATCAGGTTGTGCCGTTCGGTTCTTACGACAGCGAAGACCCGGAAGATCTATGGGCATGGATGGAACGGTATGAAGCCTCGACCGGCGGCAAGCTCCTCGCAATCCCCCACAACGGCAATCTCTCCAACGGCCTGATGTTCGACGACGTGACGATGTCGGGTAAACCACTCACTGCAGATTATGCCGAGCGTCGCATGACCTGGGAGCCTGTCTATGAGATTACCCAGATCAAGGGTGACGGCGAGGCTCATCCATTGCTCTCACCGAATGACGAGTTTGCGGACTACGGCACCTGGGACAAGGGCAGTTTCGGGCCCGAGCCCAAGACGCCCGAAATGCTGCCAAGGGAGTATGCGCGTGAAGCCTTCAAGCGCGGCATGGCGTACGAAGCCCGGCTGGGCGTGAATCCGTTCAAGTTCGGCGTGGTCGGATCGACAGACTCTCACACCGGCTTGTCGACGGCGGAGGAGGACAATTTCTTCGGCAAAGTCGCAATGGTCGAGCCCACGGACGATCCGGTGCGCTTCGATGAGGCGATTACGGGACGCTTCACACCCGATGATCCGACAGACGACATCGTCCACGCCCAGGGGCTGGCATCGGGACTGGCCGCAGCGTGGGCGCGGGAGAATACGCGCGAGGCGATCTGGGATGCTCTCAAACGCAAGGAGGTGTATGCGACGACGGGCTCGCGTATCCGGGTCCGCGTATTCGCTGGCCCGAGATTCGAAGAAAGCGACCTCGTGCGTTCCGATTTCGCCGCGTATGGCTATGCTAACGGGGTACCGATGGGTGGCGATCTCACGCGCTTCAGCGATGGTGAGAGCCTGTCGCTCGTAATCCGCGCCCTGCGCGATCCCGACGGGGCAAACCTCGATCGGCTGCAGGTCATCAAGGGCTGGGTCGACGCGGACGGCAAGACTCATGAGCGTGTCCTTGATGTCGCCTGTTCGGACGGACGTGCGATCGTTGACGGCCGCTGTGACCGCGAGGTAGGTAGCACGGTAGACGTCGAGAATGCCAGCTTTACCAATGCGATCGGGCAGGCGATCCTGTCTGCGCACTGGGAGGATCCGGACTTCGATCGATCACAGCGTGCTTTTTATTACGTCCGCGTCATCGAGATCCCGACACCGAACTGGACGACCTACGACGCCGCATTCTTCGGCATCGACCGGCCTGAAGGGATCGAACCAGAACAACAGGAGCGGGCTTATACGTCACCGATCTGGTATACGCCGTAGCAGGACCCGTCCGGTCTTGCCCGTCGCTCTCGCCGCCGCAGTATTGATCTTTGCGGCGCTGGCCGCGCATTCCGTGGCTGCGCAGGAGCTGACGCCGCGCGCCTACTGGCCGGCGCCCAAAGGCACCAAGGTCCTCGTTATCGGGTATTCCAAGGCCGAGGGCGATGTGCTCTTCGACCCGTCCATACCCCTTTACGGTGTCGACTCGGAGCTGAACGCCGGGCTGCTCGCCTACGCGCAAACCCTGAGCCTCTGGGGGCGCACCTCCAACCTGATTGTAGAGCTGCCCTACGTGTGGGGAGAAACACGGGGACTCGTAGGAGATACACCAGAAAGCAAGAAGTACTCCGGCTTCACTGACCTGGGTGTAACGCTGTCCGTCAATTTGATGGGCGCACCGTCAATGACCGTCGAGGAGTTCCTGACCTTTCGTGCCGATCCCCAGCCGATTCTCGGAGCGAGCCTGAAGGTAGTAGCCCCTACCGGCGAGTACGAGGAAACCCGGCTCATTAATGAGGGTGCCAATCGCTGGGCCCTGAAAGGAGAGCTTGGCTACACCCTGCCACTGTCAACCAAATGGTTGCTCGATTTCGAGGCAGGCGCCCTGTTTTTCGGCGACGACGACGAGTTCGTAGCAGGGAAGAAGGAGCAGGAGCCGATCTACTCCGCGCAACTGCACGTCATACGGCGATTCAGTCCCGGATTCTGGGCGTCGCTGAATTTCAATTATTACACCGGTGGACGCCAGACCATCGACGGGGTCCAGCTCGGCGATACGCAACGCAATTCGCGCTTGGGCGCGACATTCGTTTTTCCGGTGGCGCAGGGCCATGCCATCAAGGTTGGCTACGCCGTCGGTTGGCTCACCCGGTTCGGCGCCGATTTTGACCAGTTCCTGGTTACCTACTCGCGCGTGTTGAACTAGGTCACGGTTGCAGCAGGCAGTGGCGACCCCGGACGGTGAACAGGTGCCGGGGCAGCCAGCAGGTTCTGCCGCTGATCTTACGTCACATCGCCTGGTTTTAGTGTCCTTTGCGGTCGTAGGCGCCGAACAATTCGGGATCGAGGCCCTTGCGGTCGAACACGCCCTTCAGGGCGATGTTGGCGATTTGCGGGCCGTCGTCGGTCATTGTCACCCAGGTAACATGATCGACATTGCCGGGGCCATCAACGTGGAACGATGCACCGGACGGCCCCATCGTGATGTACTCGTGACCATCGATTAAATCGTAGTCGTAGTAGTGCAAATGGCCTGCGAAGAAGGTGTGTTTTCTATCCTTGAGCACCGCCTGGATCGCCTTGAAGCTGTCGGACGGATTCTCCCAGGCGGGTTCATGCAGGAACAGGAAGGTCCAGCGCGCATCGGGGTTCTTCGCGATTGCATCTTCGACGAAGGCGACTTGCGCGGCGTCGAACTCGACCGGCTGTGACAGGCCGGCGACAACGGCTTCGTCTGCCATGAACTCGGCCAGCATTTCCTGCGCACGTTCCGGGTCTTCGACCTGCAGCCGGTTATAGAGCTCAAGATCCTCTCTGATGCCTTCCGGCGCTTCGCGCGGCGGATCCTCGCTGTCGAGCACCAGGAACAGGGTGTCTCCATAGACGAAGCTGTAGCGAGTCGCACCAAAACGGTCGCGCCAGACCTGCTGTGCCGTCTTGTTCGCGATGTCGTGGTTTCCGGGCGTGCGGAAGAACGGAAATTCCAGGGTCGCCAACATTGCATCGACTTCGTCCCATTCGGCGTTCAGTTCCGCCGGGTCGTCGCTGTAGCCCTCGATCATGTCGCCGACATTAATGACGAACTCGGGTTGAAGAAGATTGAGCTGGCCCATCGCAAGTTCGAATGTGCCCTGGACGTTGTGGCCCCCGGACCGGTCGCCGATGATGGCGAACTGGAAACTCTCCGAGCCGTCGTTGAATTCCTGCGATGTCCAGGGCTTCGCGCCGGGCAGTGCCTTGGCGTCGTAGCTGAATTCGCCGGCAATGCTCGAGGCGCCTACCGATAGTGCAAAGAGTGCGGCCAGCGCGATTCCGCCGGCAGCTCTTTTGTTAAGAATGATCATTTTGTATCCTCTGGAGTATCTTGTGAGGAAGACGTTCGTCGGGCGGAAGGTCATTGAAACGGACCTCAGGACGGACGAATAACTCTAAGACCCTACGCCGTCCAGCGGTTTCCTGAAATTGTGGGAAACCGAGGCGAATCGTCAGCTTCCCAAACGGAGCCGCCGGGATTGCCATCCGCAGCACCGCTCGATCTTCCAGATCCTGTGACACTCGTTGTAAGGTAAGCTACCGATTCCGAGTCGATCGGCGCCAGACGGCAGGTAATTTGTGAAATCCTCAGCTCTCCGCGTTTCCCTGCTGTTGCTATTCCTGCAGTGCGCCCTCAGCGCACCCGCGTTCGCACAGGCAAGAGTCAGCGTCGGTGGCGTCGAGCTGGATTCGGAGGCCGGCGTATCCGCCGTGCTCGGAGATGTCGACGATAACCTCGAGGAAACAGTCGATGAAGACGGGGAGGGCAAACAACGCAGCTGGGAGCCCGTCGTCGCGCCACTGCCGTCGCGTAACCCCGTTTTCGGCTGGATGATCAGCGTGCCGGCCATGCTGATGTACAAGCCGTCGTTCGCCACGCCGGACGACCAGGTGTGGATATCGGGCCTGTTCGGCTTTTACGCGGAGAACGAGAGCTGGGGCGCGGGTCTCTTGCAGCGCATGAGTTTCGGCGGTGACCGGTGGCGCGTGATGGGCGCACTGTTCCATGCTGAAATGAACTACGACTACTTCGGCATTGGCGGCGAGGGTGGCCCGTCGATCGTGCTGGACCAGGACATGGACCTGGCGCTGGTGGAGGGATTGCGGCGGATCGCCCCCAATCTGTACCTGGGACTGCGGGCCACGTACGCGGAGACCGAGCTCGGCCCGCAAGTGCCGGACATCAGCCTGCCGCCGGAGTTCGACCCCGATCTTCTGAGGGTGGATTTGACGCTCGCGACGATTGCACCGCGGCTGCAGTACGACACGCGCGACAATGAGTTCTATCCCCGTTCCGGCTTCCTGGTCGACGCGACCGCCGCGCTAAGCCGTGACGCGATCGGCGCCGATGTTGACTACGAGCGCTACGATGCGTCGATGAACCACTACCTGCCCATTGGCAACAACGGTGTGGTCGCCAGCCGGATTGCCACGCAGTACACCTCGCAGGATACGCCGTTCTTCCTCTATCCCGCCTTCGGCCGGGACGCCGACCTGCGCGGTTACCAGATGGGCTCCTACCGCGATCGCTTCCTGGTAGCGGCGCAGGCCGAGTACCGACATCGCTTCACCGAGCGTATCGGTGCCGCTGCCTTCGGCGGAGTCGGCAGCGTCGCGCCGGATTTCGCAGGCTGGGAAAAAACCTTGTGGTCGGTCGGCGCCGGTTTCCGTTTCGTGCTCGCGCCGAAGAACGACATCAGCCTGCGTGTGGATATCGCTCGCGGGCGCGACGAGACGGTTTACTACGTCGGCATCGGCGAGGCGTTCTGAGAAACAATCGGATCAATCGGGGACAGTGACCTTAAGTACCGGTCGAAGGAGGACTAACATTCCGACCGACCTCTTTACAGATGGAGTCGTCACAGGGGGCTGGTCACTGCCGCTACATGATCTGTCTAGCGCTTTTCGCTCAAACAGTTGTTTCATCGACTAAGCATTGAGATACTGCTTCATTAGAACATTAGAATAATAAGATGGTTATGCAGCGAATGCCCTTGTTCCAGAAGTTGCAAAATCAACCGTTCAATGACTAAACCCTGAGGAGACCGGATTTCATGTTCACCATCAATCCATTCGCCGAGCTTTCCGGGCTCATCCCGCCGATCGCGATGCAGGTTTACGTGATCCTGATGGCGATCCTGGTCGCGGGCGGAACGCTGCTGGATACGCTCCACAAGAAGAGCGCGCAGTACTTCTTCGAGAATTCGGAAAAGCAGAAGAAAATGGCCAGCCGGGAGGTTTCGGGTGGCGAAAAGGTCGGCATCGCTGTCAAGACGGTGGCGGTCGACGTGCTGACCTCGGCTGAATTCTGCAACCAGAAGCGCAGGGTCGCTCATCTGCTCACGATGTACGGCTTCATCCTGTTTGTCGTCAGCACGGCCGTGATGATCTTCGGCTATGCCGACTCGGCCAGCGCAGCAGCCTGGCCGCTCCTTTGGCACCTCGGCGCGTTGATGGTGTGCGTGGGCGGTTACTGGTTCTGGTTCGTCATCCGCGTCGATGTCGCTGCAGAGGGCAACCCCTGGTACCGGGTGGTGAAGGCCGATCTGTTCATCCTGGCGCTGCTCGCGACCACCACGTTCGCGCTGCTCTGGTCCGTGTTCGGGGCAATTTTCTTCTTCGTCCTGTTCATCGCCGCCGCCACGGTGCTGTTCGGCACGGTGTTCTGGTCCAAGTTCGCGCACATGTTCTTCAAACCGGCCGCGGCTTTCCAGAAACGGGTGACCAAGGCCGATGGTTCGATGGAGAATCTGCCGGAAATACCCGATTTGTCGGATCCTGCGGTACATAAAAGGTATCCGGATATTCCGGAATACCTGGGCATAAACCCACCCAACATGGGCCTCGGCATCAAGCGCGAACGGCCGAACCATTACTGATTTTTTGAGAGAAGATTAAAAATGCCTACTTTCGTATACATGACCCGTTGTGACGGCTGTGGACACTGCGTTGATATCTGCCCTTCAGACATCATGCACATCGATCCGACCCTGCGGCGCGCCTACAACATCGAACCCAACATGTGCTGGGAGTGTTACTCCTGTGTCAAAGCCTGCCCCATGGACGCCATTGACGTTCGCGGCTACGCGGACTTCGCCCCGTTGGGACACTCGGTGCGAGTCAAGCGTGACGAGGAAAAGGGTGTCATCGCCTGGCGTATCAAGTCCCGCAACGGTGAAACCGACCTGAACCTGCTGGCGCCGATCACGACCAAACCCTGGGGCACGGCCATCCCGCAACTGAAGGACGAGACTGCGCCCACCCAGGAAGCGCGGGACAGCCAGTTACTGTTCAACGAGCCGAAGTATATCCGCATGGATGAAGGTGACATTCACACCCTGGAATCCAACGGGCTCAAGATGAAAGCAGGGGTGTACTACTAATGGCCTACAAAACGATCGTAGAAGACAACATCGACATCCTGGTCGCGGGTGCCGGCCTCGGCGGTACCGGCGCTGCTTTCGAAGCGCGCTACTGGGGTCAGGACAAGAAGATCGTAATCGCTGAAAAAGCGAACATAGACCGTTCCGGCGCCGTGGCGCAGGGTCTGTACGCGATCAACTGCTACATGGGAACCCGCTTCGGCGAGAACAACCCGGAAGACCACGTTCGCTATGCGCGAATCG
>Ga0193948_1000036_pt1 | contig 19999 bp, 18 predicted proteins | sample FRT_12_MG_FD_161659 | JGI IMG/M metagenome (GOLD analysis project Ga0193948, IMG submission 161659) | Sediment microbial communities from the Broadkill River, Lewes, Delaware, United States - FRT_1-2_MG | ecosystem: Environmental > Aquatic > Freshwater > River > Sediment | place: USA: Delaware... | reverse complement strand
AACCGTAGAAACCGTCCGTTCGTGGTTCGATCGTGCTCCAGTAGTTCCGCAGGTAATCGATGTGTGGTGAACCGTCCGTATCGAGCGGCCAGCTTGCCAGCACCATCATCGCCGCAAGCGCGTTGCGGTGCGGGAACGCAGTCGCGTCAGCGGCCACCCGGCCGATAGCACCACCGGACTGCTGAAAATACAGCATTGTATTGCGCCGGGGATCGGGCTCGAAGCCGGAAATCGCGGCATCCAGCATGCTGTCCGGATATTCGTTGACGAATCCACTCTTCAGGTACTCGCCGATATTGCGAAAGTCGGAGTAATCCCAGCTACGTTGAATAGCCACGTAGTCGATCGGCCCCAGGTTTGTGAATGCCGGTTCGCCGAGCTTCCTGATGGGCGCAAGAACTTTCTCTGCGTCTTTTTCGGGGCCGGAATAGCAAACGTGAAACCCGGCGCCGTTACCCTGACCCGACGCCGTGGCGTTGACGTAGAAATCGATGTACAGGTCGTCGGGCGCCTGCGCGGAGAAATCGGCATAAAAGTGAATAAGGTCGCGTGCGCGGTCGAGCGGGAACACGACTTCGCCGCCGATGACCTGGCGCTGCATCGGGTGCAATGCATACTGGAACGACGTCACGATACCGAAATTACCGCCGCCACCGCGGACGCCCCAGTACAGGTCCGGATTCTCATTAGCGCTTGCGCGCAGGAGCCTGCCGTCCGCCGTGACGATGTCCACGGCCTTGATGTTGTCGAGCGTCAACCCGTACCGGCGGGATATTCGCCCGAATCCACCGGCCGTGCTGAGTCCGCCGACACCGGTGTGGGACACGGTCCCTGCAGGCGTCACCAGGCCGTGTGCCATGGCTTCGTGGTCGAGTGCAGCCAGCAAGCTGCCGCCGGCGACATACGCCGTGCGCGATCTCGGATCAACGCGTGCGTGGCGGAACAGTGACAGGTCGATCTGCATGCCCCCGTCGCACGTCGACTTGCCGGCGAAGCTGTGACCGCCGCATTTGACGGCAAGCAGTAACCGCCGCTCGCGCGCGAACGTCACGGCATTCTGAATGTCTGCAACGCCGGTAGGTTGAACGATCAGAGCCGGATGGCGATCAATCGACTTGTTCAGGACCTGCCTGGCTACGTCGTAGCCTTCATTTCCGGGCAGCAACAGGTTGCCGCGCAGGCTGTCGGAAAGCTCCTGCACCGCCGCTCTCTCGAGCGATATTTCAGCGCGATCGCTGGTTACCGCACGCACGTCGCCGGTTACCTGGGTGAGCGCCTGCAGCGCGGCCCAGGCCTGAGATGCTGGCAAGGTCGCCGCTACGCTGGCCGCCAGCGAAGACCGTAGAAAACGTCGCCTGTCCATTACTAACCCCCCTCTTGCAATTTGTTCTCTACAGGGTAACAAACCGCGCGACATTGCGCGCCGCGTGGCGCTGTTTGACAAGCTGAATATGCCGATGTCATTGTCGCCTGCATATGAACGGCCCAATTACGAGCAAGCTACCGGACGTCGGCACCACGATCTTCGCGGTCATGAGCCATCTGGCACAGGACTGCAGGGCCATCAACCTGTCGCAGGGTTTTCCCGGCTTCGAACCGCCCGCCGAGCTTATCGATCGCATCGACCACTACCTGAGAAGCGGCGCCAACCAGTACGCACCGATGCCGGGCGTGCCGTCGCTGCGGCGCGCAATCGCCGGGAAGGTCGCACGCATGCAGGGGCGCACGCTGGATACGGAGACCGAGATCACGGTATGCACAGGCGCAACCGAAGGCCTGTTCAGCGCGATCCAGGCGATCGTGCGCAGCGGCGACGAAGTGATCGTATTCGATCCTGCGTATGACTCTTACGAGCCCGCCGTGACGCTCGCCGGCGGACGCACGATTCATGTGCCATTGGCCATCAGCGACGACGGATTCGATTTTTCGATCGACTGGCAGCGCCTCGCAGACGCGCTCAATGACCGCACCCGGCTCGTCATTATCAACTTCCCGCACAACCCGACGGGCGCAATCCTGTCCGAAGCCGATCTCCGGCAACTCGCGGAATTATTGCGCGATTCGCAGGCCTACCTGTTGTCCGACGAAGTTTACGAGCACATCGTGTTCGACGGCGAACCGCACGTCAGTGCCCTGTCCATCGATGAATTATGGCAACGGAGTTTCGTCATCTCGTCGTTCGGCAAGACCTACCATGCGACCGGCTGGAAAGTGGGTTACTGCATGGCGCCGGCAGAACTCACGACCGAGTTTCGCAAGGTGCACCAGTTCACCACCTTCGCCGTCAATACGCCGGTGCAGCATGCGCTCGCGGATTTCATGCAGGGCAACCCGGCATTCCACGAACGGCTGCCCGCTTTCTACGAGGAGAAGCGTGACCTTTTCTGCCGACTGCTCGGCGAGTCCCGCTTCCGCCTGCACCCGGCCCGCAGCACGTTCTTCCAGATCGTGGACTACGGCGGCATCAGCGACGAGGAAGACGTTGCGCTTGCGAAGCGCTGGACCGAAGAGGTCGGTGTCGCATCCATTCCGCTATCGGTGTTTTGCGAGCAGCCCTTCACCGGCACGCGCCTGCGTTTCTGTTTTGCAAAAGACGACGACACGCTCGCCGCAGCGTGCGAGAAACTGAGTCGCCTGTGATTGGCCAATAAAAAAACCCGGCCCCGTCAGCCGGGACCGGGTTGCCTCTGACGATTTCCCGCTATTTTGCGACGCGGATGATTCCGCAGGCGTCGCGCGAACCCCCTGCGCAACCCTTTTTCAGATCCGACTCTTCATCGCAATAGGTGTCGGGATTTGTGTGGATGATGAACGAACTGCCGTCTTCATCGAGGATGCTCAGGCGCCCGGGTGACAGCGTCACGCGGTTGGTCGTATGCACCATTTTCCCCTTGCCGTTCTTGACCTCGATGTTGATCAGGTCGCCCATGTGGTACGGGTGATTGATATCCGCTGCGGGCACGTCATCCGTCGCGCTGTCCGGTCGTGACTGGCCGAAAGGACCTGGATCATGATGCCCCTTGGCGGCGCCACAGGGCTCGCAGGCGCCAACTTCGTGGATATGGACCGCGTGTTTTCCGTCCGTGAGTCCCTCCACCATCATCTTGACGGTCACTTCCTTGATGCCTTCGGCGCTGGTCTTCTCCATCAGCGTGGCCGTCCCGGAAATGTTCGGATCGGTACAGCCCTTGATCTCCGCCGTGGCTTTCATACCGTGGTCGTCGGCGCCCGCCAGCGCCGGCAGGCATATCAACGTCGCGGCAGCAACGCCCCACCGCATTCTTGTTTGCAGCTGTTTCATGTGCAATTCCCCTCATTATTTGCCCGATGTAGATCAAGCGTAGTCGCGGCCGGCAGCAGACTCAAGTGTCCGCCATCACGAACAGGCCGCATATGAGAAGGCTTCGGGTCGTGTCAGGTTCCGAGCTGGTAAACGAGCAGCGCGCCAAAGTAACCGATGGCCGTCATGTAAACCCAGGCAAACGCCGGCCAGCGCCAGGTATTCGTCTCGCGGCGAATAACGGCGAGCGTGGCCACACACTGCAGGCAGCAGGCATAGAAGACCAGCAGGCCCAGGACCATGGGCAACGTGAAGATGAGGCTGCCGTCCGGCCAGCGGGCGGCCTTGAGGCGCCCGGACAAGGTTGCTTCGTCTGCTTCGTCACCGACGGCGTAAACCGTGCCAAGCACGGCAACGACGACTTCGCGTGCCGGGAAACCCGCGATAACGGCCGACGACACGCGCCAGTCCCAGCCCAGGGGCCTGAAGACCGGTTCGACGAAATGCCCCGCCCGGCCCAGCCAGCTTTGTTCGAGCTGCATCGCGGAAGCCTCGTTGTCGATCCGCGCGAGCGCGGCGTCGAGCGCCTCCCCGGAATATTCGGCGGCCGCCGCTTGCCGCTGCTGTTCGACGAAGGGCTCGACGTCATCGGAGCGCGGGTAATACGCCAGCGCCCAGATGACAACGGCAACCGAGAATATGACCGTGCCGGCGCGCTTGAGGAAGACCTTGGCGCGCCCGAGGAGCTGCATCATTACGGTCTGCAGGTTGGGTCGGCGAAATTCGGGCAGCATCAGTGCGAACGGCGGTTTCGGGCCGCGCAGCGCGGTCTGGCGAATCAGGAGCGCGGTGAAGATGCCCATGATGATGCCGAACATGTACAGGCCGAAGAGTACGAGTCCCTGCAGATTCAGAAAGCCCACCGACTTCGCCGGCACGAATGCCGCGATCAGCAACGCATAAATCGGCAATCGCGCCGAGCAGGTCATGAAAGGCGCCGCGAGAATGGTGGCGATACGGTCGCGCCGATTCGGTATGACCCGCGTCGCCATGATGCCCGGCACGGCGCAGGCGAAACTCGAAATCATCGGTATGATCGACTGCCCGGAGAGACCCACGGACCGCATCGCGCGATCCATGAGGTACGCGGCGCGCGCAAGGTAGCCGGAATCCTCGAGCAGGATGATGAACAGGAACAGGATCATGATTTGCGGCAGGAAGATGATCACACTGCCGACACCGGCGATGACGCCGTCGGCGATCAGGCTCGCGAGTGCGCCGTCGCCCAGAGACGCATGCACCCTGGCACCGAGAATCGATGTGCCCGAGTCGATCAGGTCCATGATAGGCGTGGCCCAGGCAAACACGGCCTGGAACACGATGGCCATCACCAGGAACAGCCCGATGGTCCCGGGCACCGGCTGGTTCAGCCACGACGTGATGCGTGCCTGCCAGCCATAGAACGGCGGCGCCTGCTGAACGACCTCGTCGAGCACCTCGCGGACCCAGCGATAGCGAACGCGAGCCTCGATCGCGAGCGGCGGCTCGTTGCCGAACAGCTGATTGCGCAGCCGGTGCAGCTCGGCCGGGGCGCCGTCGTCGAAGCGCGACAGGAATTCCTGCTTGGCTTCCGTCGGGCCGTCGATCAGTAGCCTCTCCACCTCGGCGAGGCGCGTGTCCTGCGGCGCATGCGCTGCGAGTTCGCGAGCCGCCTCGGTCAGTTCCGGCCAGGTATTGCCGGGCTCGGGAGACTGCAGCTCCGTAATTCGTGACAGTTCGCTGCGCAGCTTCTCGACGCCCTGCCCCGAGGTCGCAACGACCGGGCAAACCGGTACGCCGCCGAGCTTTGCGCTCAACCCTGCGATATCGATGCGCAAACCCTCGAGTTCCGCCGCATCGGCCATGGTCAGGGCGACGACCAGCGGTCGCTCGAGCTCCAGCAGCTGCTGCAAGAGGTAGAGGCCCTGGTACAGGTTGGTGGCGTCGACGACGGCGAGTATCCCGTCCGGTGTCGCCGTGCCCTCCATGTGCCCAAGGATGACGTCGACGGCGATCTGTTCTTCGAGAGAATGCGCGCTGAGCGCGTGGGTACCGGGGAGGTCGACCAGTTCGAGCGACTTCTCGCCCACCTTGAGCGTGCCGATATGCCGCTCGACCGTGACGCCCGGGTAGTTGCCGATACGCTGTCGCAGGCCCGTCAGGCGATTGAACAGGGTGCTCTTGCCGGAATTGGGATTGCCAACAACCGCGATGCTGGCGTCTGCGCGCCGGCTAACGGGTATCTGATTGGCGGGTACGCGGATTTCTTTGGTTTTAGTCACCGCCCGCCGCTACCGGGGACACGGCGAACTGCCGGGCCTGCTCCTGGCGAAGCGAGATACCGCGACCGAACAACCGGAACTCCATCGGGTCGCCGCCGAGCGCGGCACTGGCCAGCTCGACGATTGCGCCTTCGACGAGACCCAGCGTCATGAGGCGCTGAACCTGCGGGTCTGCGGCGTTCACCGCCGCGATAACGCCTTTCTGGCCTTTCCTGAGTGATGCGAGCGTGTTGCCGTTGCGGTCCATAGGATAGTTGTCCCGGGTATCTGCTCCACCGAAAATCCGCCTAAAAAATTATGTAAGCAGCGGATTTTATTAGTGGTTTGCTGATTCAGGTCAAAATGATAATGATTCGCATTACGATAAGCAATAGGGATAATTACGAATAGCCGGTTCAGCTTGTATTCATCGGCCCCCGGTTAGGTTTGCAACACGGTCGCCGCAATCCCCTGCGACGCCGACAGGCACACCTAGCCACGAGGACCGAGACATGAAGAACAAGCGCCCGCTCGCTATCGCTGCCGATCCCGCGAGACGCCAGGCGACCCTGGGATTGTTGCTGGCAGGCACACTGCTGATATTCGCACAGTCCGTGCTCGCGAACACACCCACCATTCGCCTCTTCCCGACCACGGTCGTCGAGGATCTCAAGCAGACCGGCAACGTCGCCCGCGACATGGAAACCGGCCTGCAGGAGGTGATCGGCCGCCTCGACCAGCAGCAGCAACTGTACGTGGAGAGCAAGTGCGATGGCGCGGAGAACGACCCCGGCTGCCAGCGCCTTGCGCGGCAGATCGGCGCCACCTACCTCGACATGCTCACGATCATGGAAGAGCGGCTGCCCGACATGGAGCATACCGTCAATAACACGCGCATCAGCCTCGAACGAGGGCTGCGTAATGAACTGGGCAAGAAGATGACGCCCTGGCAGCTGCAGGAAACGCTCGTGGGCAAGACCGCGGCGAGCGACCAGGCGCCGTCGTCGCCGACGCTGCGCGGCCGCTCGGGGATGCGCCTTTCGGAACGCTTCAAAACGTATTATCAGCTGGTCGCCACGTCCGGCAGCCGGGGCGACCAGTCGCTTGCGGTATTGGCGTCGGACATTTATCTCGACATGGAAGAGACGAGCGTGCTGATCGAGCGCACGCGCCAGGAAATTGCGCGCGCCACGCTCATGGAACAGCTCAACCAGTCGTTCGGCATTATCACCCCGGAAATGATGGAGGTCGTCGGCGGCGTCAAAACGATCCTGTTCGGCGATGAGGATCCTCACGCACTGGTTGCGGGACCGCCGCCCGGCAGTGTCGAACAAGCCTACCGCAGCCCCCTGGAACAATGAGCCACGCAGGCGCAACCGCTTAGGAGCGACATTATGAACACCCAGATACTCATGTCCCTGCTCAGGAGCCTCGGCGTCATCGCCGGACTTTTCACGCTGGCCGCCTGCGCGTCGACGGAACCCGGCTGCCCGTCTCCGCAGACGCGCAGCCTCGACAGTGCGATCAGTTTCGTCAAGACCTCCCTGAATACGGGCTGCGAAGCACACTTCGACCGCTATTACGACGACCTGCTGACGATCGCCGAAGGCGACCCGAAACCGGAAAACAAACGCATCTTCAGCGAATTTCTCGTCTGGTCGGGTGACCAGGGGCTGTTGAGCACGCGCCAGGCGCAGGAGTATTACAACCGCTTTTTCAACGTCAAGTTCATGTCCATGAAAGGCGACTACAACAACTGTTCGCACACGTGTCCCAACAAGCAACGGGTACTTTTCGACATGGAGCGCGAGCTGTCCGACAAGGAACGCGGGCTTCTCAAGGTCAGCGAGGATCCGGAGGGCTATTACCGCGCCGACCGCCTCTACCAGGAAGTCGAACTCGTACTCGAGGCGACCTGCACCGCCTGCGCCGCCAGCCGATGACGAGACGCAGAGATGACGCAACGGCAGTTTCTGCAAGGACTAATCGCCGGCGCCTTCGGAACGCTCCTCGGCGGTGCCGCGCTCCTGTACTCACTGGCACGGTTCGGGGTGATCCGTCTCCATGACACGGTGATCAGCGCGCCGGGTGACTGGCTTGCATGGGCGTACACGAATCTCGGCTCCTCGATACCGGTATTTGCCGGGCTCTTGCTCGCCTTTTTCGTCACGCTTGGCCGCCTGGGCCGCTGCCTCGACGACGAACAGCCCGTCGACAAGGTCGTCCAGCTCGACCAGCTGACCGAAATCTGGACCACCCTGTTTTTCGGCACCGGCGTCATCTGGACCGCGATCGGCATGCGCAGCGCGCTGATCTTTGCACTGGGTGACAGGGACGTCGCCCTCCAGGAAGGCGCGTTCGCGATGCTCGAACGCATGATTGACGGCGGTATCCTGCTCGCGCTGTCGACGACCATCTTCGGCGGCATCGGCGGTTACCTCATGCGCGTCTACAAGACAGTCACGCTCGGTTCACGACTCCAGCAACGCTATGACCGGGCCGCGCGCGCCGACACCTCGGAAATGCGCGAGAGCCTGCAACGCATCGAGCGTCACCTGGGCGGCCGCGGTTCGCCCGCGGCAGCCGCGGAGGGCGCTGAGTGAGCCGCTCTCCCCTCTTCTATCCCATGCACCGGGGCGACACGGACGCCGGCGGTGCTGCCGACCTGCAGACCGACATCATGCGGTTCATGGCAATCCTCGCGCTGTGCCTGGTTGCCATCTTTGCGCTCGTGCAGAGCATCCCGCTGGTCCCCGAAGCGCCATCGCAGTCGCCTGCACCGGCAGCACCGCCACCAACAACGAAAGCCGTCAAGCCCGAAGCGGAATCGCCGCCCGACGTTCAGAGGCCGCTCCCGGCGCCCGCGGTGCCCGAAAAGGCGGTACAGCTCACACGCGCGAAATGGACGCCGGCCACCGCACCCGAAGAGAGCACGCCCCCTTCCGAAGAAGCCCCGGAGAACGAGGGCTTCACGCTTCGATTCGAATCCGACCTGGCCCTGACACGGCTCGTCGCGGCCGGCAAGGTCGGCCTGTACGCGATCTCCGACGGGCGCGCCCGCCGCATGACGGTCAGCGACAGCCGTATCAGCTTCTGGGACGCGTCGGCCCCGAACAGCTACCACGAAATGGAAGCCAGCACGGTGCCCGCGCCCGTGATCGATGCGCTCGGACGTTCCGGAGTGAACACGGCCGGCGTGGGCTGGGGCGTGACGCTGCCGGGAAAACTGCGGGACCAATTGGACCACATCATGCGTGGCAACTCGGGCGGCGCGCTGGTCATCGGCGGCGACGGTGACTTGCGGCTGGAGGCGTCATGATGCGCACAGCCCTCATCGTTCTGTGCCTTGCATCGCTGGCTACTCCCGCAAAGGCGGCCGAGCGCAATCTCGATCGCTGGTTCGATCGTGAGCTCGTGCCCTACGTAACTTCGCAGCTCATCGAGCACCCGCGGTTCAAAGGCGAGTCCGTCATGTTCGTCGTATTCGAAGACAATGTCCCGGCATCCGTCAGCAACGCGCTGGCCGTCTCGCTCCGCGACCGGTTGCTCGACGCGGCGTTGAACACGCCGGGCGTCACCGTGGGCCGGCGCCAGGGTGGTACGGCGGCAACACCCGCCGCTCAACGGGTGGACTGCACCACGGACGACGTGCATTACTACATCGGCATTTCCCTGTCACGACGGATCGACGGCCTTTTCGGCGTGAACGTGCGCGCGCTCGACCTCGAAGACCGTAACTGGGTGTCGGGATTCGGTAAGGCCTGGCAGGGAACGCTCAGCACCGTTCAGCAACGGGCATTCCGGGAGGCAAAAACCGATGCGACGTTTCGCGGTGCACGCGACGTGCCGTTTGCCGCCGACGAATCCGACCTGCTCGCCGCACACCTCGCTCATGAACTGTCCTGTGCGTTGCTGCGCGAGACCACCGGACGATACGTCGTCGCAGCCGACCAGGAACCCGCCGACGACGACAGCCTTGCGGCCACGGTGCAACTCGTCAGTAATAACCTCGCCGGCCACGATGCCCTGGAACTGACGGCCGACGAACAGGGCGTCAATGCCATATTGAGCGGCAAGGCGCACCTCATCGACGGCACCCTGTACCAGTACTGGCTCACCGTGACACCGACCGAGACCGGCACGGAACTCTCGACGCTGAGCGCCAGTGCTTACGTGCTGCTGCCCGGATACCGGCTTGCCGGGGATGCGCCGGCGCCGGAAGCCGCTGCGCTGCCTGCCGCCAACCTGCGCGCAACCATCGACGTCCCCCACGGCGGCGGGGACGCCCTGCTCGGACCGTTACGAATACTCAAGTCGCAGGATCGCCGCATTTGCGCGCGCTCCGGGAGTGCGTCGATACAAGCGACGACCTATGGCGAGTCGCCGCCGCAATGCTCGATCCTGATTGCCGACACGCGGGCCGACGCGCTCGTGTTCGTCCTCGAACACAAGGCCAACTACGGCCTCGTACGGCTCGGCGATACCGCGTGTCGTGAGCGTACATCCCCTCACGTCGTTACCCGTGGGACGCCGATGCGTTACCCGGTGCCGTTCACGCCGATCGGCAACAGCGAAATGCGCGAGATCGGGGAGTGGCGCGTTGCGCCCGGCGTCGACACGTATTACGCCTTTGCCGTCAGCGACGCGCGCGCTGCGCGATCGTTCGCGAATCATATCGACGCGCTGCCGCTGCGCTGCGGCCGGTCATTGCGGCGGGGCCTGGAACACAATGCGCTGCACCGCTGGCTCGAGGAGTTTGCGGTGCTTGCCGAACGCCATGCGCCGCACGTCGGCTGGCGCGCAATAACAATAAAGGACGTGCTGTGAGGAAAGAACGATGATGCGTTTCCTGGGAGTGCTGGTGGGATCTGCCCTCGCCGTTGCCGCGCTGGTCGTGTTCGTGGGCATCCCGGAATTCACGACCGAATCGAGCGTTCCGGAACCCACGGTCATTACATTGCCCATGCGGGCGGACGCGCCGGATCCGGTGGCCGAGGAAGGGCCCGATGAGCCGCCGCCACCGGCGGCGATTGATACGCCGGCACAAACACCGGCCGAACAACTGGCCGAGCAACCCGCCGCGGAGCCTGCGGAACCGTTGCAATGGTATGCGTTCTGGAGCCCGTTCCGCAGCGAGGTGGCAGCCAACGGTTTCGTCGACCAGCTGCAGCGGGTCACCGGCCTTGACTACCGTGTCGTGAAGGTCAAGCCCGGCGTTTACGAGGTCGCTTTCGCCTACGAAGACGACCAGGAAATCACCGCCAACCTGACGCAGATCTCCGCGGCAACCGGCCTGCAACTTCCGGAGAGCTGACGTGCTGCCGAAACACCTGAAAGCCGTGCTCGGTCTCGCGTCATTCCTGCTCGGGTTCGCCGCGTTCGAAGCGAGCGCCATGGAAACCGATCTCGACGGCGCATGGCGCGACTACGCCAACCGGCAATCCCACCTCGAGCCTGCGTATCGCTTTCCGCATGCGCGCTGTTTCGGCGCGGCGGCACTGCAGTACGACCTGCCCGAGACCTTGCTGCTGGCCGTTGCGCGCGGCGAAAGCGATTTCGAAGCCACGGCCCGATCCAAGGCGAACGCCCACGGCGTGATGCAGATTCTCTGGCCCGACACGGCCCGCCACCTGGGCATACACCGTCTCAGCGAACTCTACGACCCCTGCACCAACATCGACGCGGGCGCACGCTACCTCAAGGAATTGCTCGGTCACTACAGCGGCAACCTGCACCTGGCCCTTGCCGCCTACAATTACGGCCCCCGCCGCATACCGGTCGACGGTGGCGCCATTCCGTCCGGTGCAAACTGGTACTCGGGGTACATCTTCCGGCACCTCAACTACGTGCTCGGCGACGGCGAGGCCGGGAAACCCATCGGTGATGCGCTGTACTCGGAACTGGGACAATCGACGCTCGTGACCTTCGGCGAACCGTACCGGGCGGAAGCCTTCGTTGAAAGCCTCGAACAGCAGGCTCCCGCGCTCAAGCTCGACTGGTTTCGCCGCGGCACGGGCGAGTTCGAAGTCGTCATGACCTACGCGGACCGGCAGGAGTTCGATTCCAGCGCGAGGATGCTGCGAAGCGCTGGTTTTCGTATCGACTGAGCTCGATCAGGAGGCGCCGGCGCGGCGCATTTCAAGCTGCAGATAAATTGCCGCTGCTATGCCGCTCGTACCGAAGAACATCGCCATCACGACGATCTGGTACTTGGCGGCGATCAACGGCGACACGCCCGACAGAATCTGTCCCGTCATCATGCCGGGCAGCGAGACAACGCCAACCGCGAACAGCATATTGGTGATCGGTATCAGTGCGGTCCTGAACGCCATGCGGCATGCCTCTGCCATGGGTTCATCGCGCGCCGTTTCCGACTGGAAACGCTCGGCTGCAAGGCTCACCGCATTCATCGCTCCCGTGATCACCATGCCGCCGAGGGGTACAACGTAGCGCGGACTGAACCAGGGCTCCACGCCGATGACGGCCTGAGTCACGACAGCCAGGATCAAGATGCTGGTGAAGCCGATCGCAATCAGCGAGTTCGGCCATGACAGCCTCTTCGAAGCGCCGAGGGGTCGCACCGCGATCCAGCTTGCGACAGCAATCATGATCGACAGCACGCCGGCGATGACCCAGAAGTTGTCGGTCTGGAAAATGTAAATCAGCACATAGCCGATCGCGAACAACTGCACCAGCATGCGCAGCATCGCGTAGACCGCGGTGCCCGGGCCGGCCTGCCAGCGCCACATGATGAACAGTACGACCAGCGCAGGAATGAACGCGTACAGGAGTCCCTGCCGCGAGATCTCGAGTATGCCGCCGTTCACGCGGTCAGGGACCCGAGCTGCGGTTCAGCATGCCGGTTTGCCCATTTCCGGTGGCAATACGGCCTCGATACGCTGCATAACGTCGAGCCGATGCACGAGATCGTGGATGTAGTCCAGTTCATCGGTCTCGAGAACCAGCACGTCGCTCATGTTGTAGGAGTCGATCCATTCGTCGTACAGGCGCTCGAGGCGTTTCAGGTAAGCCTGCGGCACGTCGCGCTCCATCGACCTGCCGCGCAGGCGTATGCGCTGCCGCAGCGTCCGCATCGAGCAGCGCAGGTAGATCATGAGGTCGGGCGGCCGGATCGCGTCGAGGATCGCTTCATAGAAGCTCTGGTAGGTCTGCCAGTCGCGCCTGGAAATCTTGCGCATCTGGTGCAGGGCGGTCGCGAATATCTCGGCGTCCTCGAAGATAGTGCGATCCAGTGCAACGACACCGGGCTGCCGGTCCAGTTCCTGGTGCAGCCGGAACTTGTTGGCGAGGAAGTAGAGCTGCGACTGGAATGCCCAGCCCTTCATGTCCTTGTAGAAATCGGACAGGTAGGGATTCTCGTCGTTCGGCTCGTAAAAAGGCACCACGCCGTAGGTGCGCGCGAGAAAATCGACCAGCGTGGACTTGCCGGCGCCCATATTCCCCGCAATGGCAATCGACCGTTTCATGCTGCGGCTACCTTACCGTATTCGCGTCTGGCTTCCACGTACAAGATACCCTATGCTCGCACGCAACGTAGATTACGGGCCCGAATCTTGGACAAGCCTCCCGTTCTGATCAGCGAAAAAGACATCCAGGCGCGTGTTGCGGAGCTCGCCGCGCAGATTTCGGACGACTACCGCGACAAGGGCGACATCGTGCTCGTCGGCGTGCTGAAGGGCGCGTTCATTTTTCTGGCCGACCTGTCGCGGCGCCTTACGATACCGAGAACGATCGAGTTCATCGCCGTCTCCAGCTATGACAGTGGCAGCGTCTCCTCGGGCGCCGTGCGTCTCGTCATGGACGTGCGTGGCAACATCGAACACCGCCATGTGCTCATCATCGAGGACATCGTCGATACGGGGCACACGCTCAAGTACCTAATCGGTATCCTCGAATCGCACCGCCCGGCCTCTATCAGGACCGTCGCCCTGCTGCACAAGCCGGAACGCGCCGAGGTCGATGTACCCATCGACTACATCGGCTTCGGTATTGGCGATGAGTGGGTCGTGGGCTACGGGCTCGATTACGCCGAGCACGATCGCACACTGCCTTACATCGGATTTATCCAGCCGCCCGATCAGTGATCGGCGCAGTCCGCGGTTTCCGTTTCGATCGTCGAGTGACCGATACCGTAGTCGTCCTGCAGCGTCGCCTTGACCCGTCGCACGACCTCGGTGACGTCCGATACGTCCGGAGCAATCCTGACGTGCATCGTCAGCATCAGGTCCTGTGGCGTCAGGCCCCAGACGTGAACATGATGAATGCCGGTCACCTCCGGAACGCGCTCGACGATCTTTTGCTGCATCTCGTCCCGGTCGAGCCACGCGGGCGCGCCTTCGAGCAGGACGTGCCCGCTTTGTTGCAGCAGTGCCCAGGCGCTTCTCAGGATCAGGAAGGCCACGGCGATAGACAACAACGGGTCGATCGCCATCCAGCCCGTGTAGATAATGACGATCGCGGCGACGATAGCGGCGACGGAACCCAACAGGTCACCGGCAACGTGCAGCGCGGCACCCCGTATATTGAGATTGTCGCGGTCGCCCCCGTGCAGGACAGCAAATGCGATTATATTGACAAGCAGACCGGCGGCGGCCACGACGAGCATCGTCGCACCTGTGACGTCTACGGGTGATACGAAGCGACGCAGCGCTTCGAAGAGTATCCAGCCGACGATGAGCAGCAGGCTGAGGCCGTTTACGAAGGCCGCAAGAATCTGGAAGCGCTGGTAACCGAAAGTGCGCCGTGCATCCGCAGGACGTTTGCTGACGTGAAACGCGACGGCCGCCAGCGCCAGCGCCATTGTGTCCGTCAACATGTGGCCCGCATCGGCAAGAAGCGCGAGCGAGCCGGCGATAATCCCGCCGATCACCTCAACGATCATGAAGGTGCCGGTCAGCGTCAGCGCGATGATGACCCGCTTCATGTTGCCGCCGCCGTGGTCGGATCCCATAGATGAAACTCGTCGAGCGGAATTAAAAAAGGCGGTTCCTCGCGGAACCGCCCTCGCTACCTACGTTTTGTACGTGGTACCTGGCCCCCTGAATCCCCCGCCAAGTCGTACCTGAAGGTGTCTGACTTCAACTTGCGTCGCGCGAATGTTGTTCAAACACGACGAAAGTGCATCGACAAGTTCGCAGAACTACCGCGCCATGTCAATATTTTAGAGTCCTTCTAGCTGAAACGAAGCATTATTATGAAAACTTGTGGTATTTTTGCTACATCTCTTGCAGACGCTACCGGAGCCTTACCCGTGACCAAACCCAGCCGTTTCCTGATTGCACTCGCCTCGTTCTGGACGCTCACCGCAACCGCGGATACCGCTGTCCACAATATTACTGGCTACACATCGACGGACGACGGTATGCGGGAGTTCAGCGTGCTCGTCTTCGGCGCCGACGGCCGGATCGTCGCCACGGGTGACGAGGATCTGCTTGCCGGAATCCCCGAGGACGAGCGCATCGATGGCGACGGCCTGTTCATCCTTCCAGGGCTGACCGATGCGCACGCGCACGTATACAGCCAGGGGTTCCTGGGCGTCAGCCTGAACCTGCTCGGCGCCCCCAGCGTCGAGGACGCGGCACAGAGCATCAGGGAGTTTGCCGCGCAGCGCCGCACAGGCTGGATACTCGGCCGCGGCTGGAACCAGGTGTTGTGGCCGGTTAAGGAATTCCCGACGGCCGCGGACATCGACGCCGTTGTCGACGACCGGCCCGTGTGGCTGCGTCGGATCGACGGCCATGCGGCATGGGCGAACAGCAAGGCGCTGGAGATTGCGGGCATCGACGCGGACACGCCCGACCCTGTCGGCGGCAAGATCATCCGCGACGCGAACGGCGACGCCACCGGCGTTCTCGTCGATACCGCGATGGAGTTGGTCGAGAAACACATCCCGGTTCCGACCCGCAGTGAGATGCGCGAGACTTACGACGTTGCAGTGGACAGCCTGCTTGCGCTCGGCCTCACCGGCGTGCACGACGCGGGCATCAGCAAGACGGAAGCCGAGGTCTACATGTCGATGGCCGATGACGGCGAACTCGGCATGCGTATTTACGCCATGCTCAGTGATACCGGCGCGAATCTCGACGCCTTTCCCGAACCGATTCGCGCCTACGGCAACGACCACCTCGACATCGCGGCGGTCAAGATTTACGCGGACGGCGCGCTCGGCAGCCGCGGCGCGGCCATGATCGAGCCCTACCACGATGATCCGGAAAACCGCGGCCTGCCCTTTCACACGCAGCAGCAACTCGACGGATTCGTGCAGAAGGCAAATCGTAAGGGCTTCCAGGTCGGCGTCCATGCGATCGGGGATCTCGGCAACGACATGGTGCTCGACGCCTTCGAGCGGGCGCAGGGCGGCAAACCCTCGCCACTACGCAATCGCGTCGAGCACGCCCAGATCATCGCGCTGGAGGATATTCCCCGGTTCAGTGAGCTCGGGGTGATCGCATCCATGCAACCGGTGCACGCAACGAGCGACATGAACATGGCGGAAGACCGGGTAGGCCCGGACAGGATTCTTGGCGGCTATGCCTGGCGCCGGCTGCTCGACTCCGGCGCTGTCATCGCGAGCGGCTCGGATTTTCCCGTCGAACTACCAAACCCGTTTCTCGGCCTGTATGCGGCAGTCACACGGCAGGACCGCGCCGGCATGCCGGAGAACGGCTGGTATGCGGACCAGGCCATGACGCGTGCCGAGGCGCTGCACTCCTATACCCTGGCGGCCGCGTACGCAGCCCACCAGGAGGATCGCCTCGGCAGCCTCGAACGCGGCAAATGGGCGGACTTCATCGTAGTCGATCGCGACTACTTCGAAATACCGGCGAGTGAGATCGACGAAATCCGGGTCCTGCAGACGTGGGTCGGCGGCAAGCTCGTTTACGAGGCGCCCACCGGGGAGTAACCAATGATCGTAGAGCAAGTCTGGACAGGAAACGCGTACCGCAATTTCAACTACGTCGTTGCCTGTCCCGAAACCGGGGATGCGCTGGCCATCGACCCGCTCGATTTCCAGAAGTGCCTCGCCGTCGCACAGGACAGGGGCTGGCAAATCACCCAGGTCGTCAATACGCACGAACACGGCGATCACATCGGCGGCAATAAGGGCATCGTTGCGGCTACGGGCGCGAAGATCATCGCACACCGTAACGCCGGCGGACGAATCCCCAACATCGACCGGGGCGTCGGGGCCGGCGACATCATCAAGGTCGGCGCAACAGTGGACCTCGAGTGCCTCGACACCCCCGGGCACACGATGAGCCATGTCTGCCTGCTGTCGCACACCGACCAGCCGGCACTGTTCAGCGGCGATACGCTGTTCAACGCCGGCGCCGGCAACTGCCACAACGGCGGCCACCCCGAGGAACTCTACGAGACCTTCGACACGCAGTTGTCGAAGCTCCGCGACGATACGCTCGTTTACCCGGGGCACGACTACCTGGTCAACAACCTGCAATTTACGCTCGACCGGGAACCGGACAATGACGTCGCACGGCAAATGCTCCACGACCACCAAAACCAGGACCCGGCCGATGCGCTCGTTACTACCCTGGCGCAGGAACGCGAAATGAATACGTTTTTTCGCCTCGACAGCCCGTCGGTCATTGCGCGGCTGCGAGGAGACTTCCCGGAGATCGGCGACGATCCCGATCCGCGCACGGTGTTCCTCAAGCTACGCGAACTGCGCAACAGCTGGTAGATCGCAGCGGCCGCTCTGACGTCTGCTCACACCAATACCAGACATTCAGGTGCCCTGCGAAGGCCCAATTTCACCGGCAGCTAACGGCCAGTAGCAGCCGTAAGAGAAGGCTACAGCTCGACAAAGGTCTCGAGAATCTCGTCCCCATATTTGTCAAAGGTCCCTGTCGAACGCCAGCCCAGATGTCTATAGAAACCATAAGACCTGCTCGCCGGATCAGGCGAGCATCCCAGGAACAACCGGGCGTGACCAAGTTTGGCCAGCTCCTTACTTGTCCTGCCTAGCAATTCTCGACCGACACCACAATTCTCAAAATCAGGAAGCACTGCGAGGACTTGTATCTCTCCGGTTTCGCGCACGCCGAAGCAAAAGCCAACTATTTCTCCATCGACAACACAAACGTCACCTGGGAGCGCGCCGGACCGAATGTTTTCTCCCCAAGATTTCGATGTGATGCCGATAGAACGTAGCCATTCTTCCGAGGCAGCATTTTGCCGCGTCCTTCCCCGAACGACTACGCACTCGGCAGCGTCTTCGGGCAATGCCGGTCTGTATTTAAAATTACCAGGCTGATGATCTCGCATCTGAGACGCTCCTCCCAAAGCTGAGTGCCCAACCGAACCATTCCGGCAGGTCTGTATACCTCAGATTGCGGACGGCTGCTTCGGGTTAGTAGCGGCCGTTCAGACCGATTCTAACCGAATGACAGGTTTAGGGTGGAAAGCGGACGTTCAGCTTGGCCGAATGTCCGCTCTCACCGATACCGGACGTTCAAGAGCCTCGATACTGTCTAAATTGAACGGCAGCTAACGGCCAGGAGCAGCCAGTCACGAAGCTCTTTGTCTATAGAGAGCGACTGCCAGTATTCCTAGCACGACTTCGAGGGCTGCGTAGACGACGAGTAGCCAGTGCGGCATCCCGTCCAAGATGAAGCTCAAGGTGCGTCCAGCAGCAAGGCCGAGCATGAATACAGCGCAACCCACAAGCGCTGGAGTGGTCAGCCGCTTGTCAAACGCGCCCCAAACCCAGATCACGACCATGCCCAGATAAAGACCCATGATCGCGCGCATGATATGCGTGAGGTTGATCGTGTCGACAGTGATATCGAACAGAGCACCGAGACTTTCCGTCGGTTTAGCTCCATACCCTAAGGCGATAGGTACGAGGCCGACGGCACAGAAAATCAAAAATACTCGGGCTCTCGTTGAGGGCAGAGCGTCACTCATTCGAATGTCCCTTATGGGTCAGTAGCGGTCATTCAGACTGATTCTAGCCCAATGACGGCTTTGGGGTGGAAAGCAGACACTCGACCTGGCGAACGTCCGCTCTCACCAATACCGGTCATTCAGAAACCCTGAGAACGCCTGAATTGAACGTCTGCTAACGGCCAAGAGCGGACATTGGCCAGAACCGATCGCAGTCTCGTCCAGCCGCCACTATTCGGGCAGCGTCACCTTGAATTCGATGGCCGCGAGTCTCTCAGCAGAGACCCCCATTCTCTCGCGGAGACTGATCCAGCAAGGTGCACCGTTCATTTTTTGAAAGTTCGGGATCACAATCTGCGCGTAGAAACCTTCCACATCGAGCGCATACGCTTTTTCGAGCCACTCGCATGCCTTATTCGTGTCGGCTATCCAGGCATACACAGTTGCGACATCGCGTGGATACTCGTCGCCCCAATTCTTAATCTGATCCCCCAGTGCTGTTTCGAATTCATCCAGGCGACCCAGATCATACAAAGCCATGGCGCGGCCTGAGCTTATATTTCGGTCGTTAACTCCGTCTCCCTCGAAAGACGCCAGTGCCGCCTCTGGGTTTCCTTGCAGCAGCTTCAGTATACCCATGGTATAGCCACCTCCATGTCCTCCCAGATTCTTGTACTGGTGCCGCGCATCCTCGGCCTCTTTCAGCAGCCCGGCGGTCATATAAATCCTGGACAGAATGTACATACACGATGTGCACAGTGGATCTAACTCCAACGCGCGTTTCATCAGTATTATCGCCTCGTCATGGCGACCAATCAGGCTTGCAAATGTGCTTGCCATTTTGAGTAAATCAGCGTTACCAGGATCGAGTTGCAAGGCTTTCATAAACTCATTTGCCGCAGCTTGCAGGTCTCTATCGTTGTCCATAAGTCCATAGGCATGATGGGCAATCGCCGCGCCGTTATTCGGATCGATCGCCAGCGCCTTGTTTGCTAACTCGGTCGAACGACGCAAACCTTCTTCGTCCCGATGTAATTTATTCCCCCTGGAATTCAAATATATTTTCGAGGAAAGCTCCAACAAAGCCGGCACATAATCAGGATCTATGACCAACGCCTGTTCCAACATCTGCACGATCTCGGCATATCGTCCAGGATCTGCCGTTTGCCCCAGGTATCGCGCCTGCAAAAACAATGCATACGCTTCGGGAACCGTTTTCCTGGTTACCGGTGTATCGCCCAACAACGTGATCTTGAGTCGCTCAACAACCTTGGCGGCTATCTCATCCTGAATTGCAAAGATGTCGTCCAATTCCCGGTCATAGGTTCCCGACCACAGGTGTGTGTCCGAACGTGCCTCGATAAGCTGCGCCGTAATACGGACTTTGTTGCCCGCCTTGCGTACCGAGCCTTCCAGCACATGCGCGACATTCAATTGCTCAGCCAACGCGGGGATATCGATGTCCTTGCCCCTGAACGAAAAGGCCGATGAACGA